>Ga0153928_1000027_pt1 | contig 74743 bp, 57 predicted proteins | sample TSNJ012MetaG_FD_106656 | JGI IMG/M metagenome (GOLD analysis project Ga0153928, IMG submission 106656) | Attine ant fungus gardens microbial communities from New Jersey, USA - TSNJ012 MetaG | ecosystem: Host-associated > Fungi > Mycelium > Unclassified | place: USA: New Jersey, Wharton State...
CACCAACAGCTACACGCCAGGCGAGACCAGCCGCACGGTGACAAAGGCCTGGGAAGATGAGGACGACCAGGACGGGAAACGGCCCGGTTCCATACAGGTACAGCTGTATGCGGATGGAACTGTATATGGTCCGGCCATAACCCTGAATGAGGTAAACGAGTGGACACACACATGGAACAACCTGCCGGAAATGCAGAACAAGGAAACGGTAGTTTACACGGTACGGGAGATGGGAGTCCCAACGGATTACACGGCGGGCTACAGCGAAGACGGATTCGCCATCACCAACAGTTACACGCCCGAGACGGTGGACGTCGGCGGCACAAAGACCTGGAACGATGCGAATGATCAAGACGGCAAGCGCCCCGGAAGCATCACGGTGAACCTTCTGGCGAACGGGACGGAAATAGATGAGAAGACAGTGACGACGGACGATGACTGGGCGTATGCGTGGACGAGCCTGCCCAAGTACAGCGGAGGTACTCTGATCAGCTACAGCATTACGGAGGATCCGGTGCCGAATTACGGAACTGTTGTCACCGGCTACGACATCACCAACAGCTACACGCCAGGCGAGACCAGCCGTACGGTAGTGAAGGTATGGGAAGATGTCAATGACTATGTTAATATACGTCCGGGTATGATTCAGGTACAGCTGTATGCAAACGGGAAAGCGTATGGAGACGCTGTCACCCTGAATGTGGCAAACAACTGGATCCATACATGGAACAACCTGCCGGAAAGACAGAATGGACAAATAATTGTATATACGGTCGAAGAAGTGGAAGTACCGGAAAGCTATGTAGTGAGTTACAGCGAAGATGGATTTGTGATTACAAACACTTCGCTGGGCTTAAAAGACTACGAAGTCACGGATATCAGCGGTACAAAAACCTGGGATGACAACAATGACCAGGATGAGAAACGTCCGGACAGCATAACCGTCAATTTATATGCCAACGGAACATTGCAAAGCAGTAAAACGGTGACGGCAGATGATGATTGGAAGTATGAGTGGACGGGACTGCTGAGATATGAATCTGGAGTGGAGATCCAGTATACCATCACCGAAAATCCGGTAACGGATTACAGCACGGAGGTTGACGGTTATAACATTACAAATACCTATACCCCGGGTGAAACCAGCCGTACGGTAAAGAAAATCTGGAATGATAAAAAGGACAGTGACGGCATCCGCCCAAAGAGCATTAAGGTACAATTATATGCGGATGGAACGGCAGTGGGAGACACCGTTAAATTGAATGCGGATAACAATTGGAAGCATACCTGGAGCGGTCTTGCAGAGTCCGAAGATGGTGAAACAGTTGTATATACCGTAAAAGAAGTAAAGGTTCCTACAGGATATACAGTAAGCTACAGCAGTGACACGTTTGTAATCACCAATAAGCATAATGTTACGTCAAATAAGAATGATGATGGAAACAATAACAATGGAAGCAATAACAATGGATACAATAATACGAGATCAAATACAATAAATCCCAAGACAGGAGATTATTCAAATATGGTATTATGGTCACTGCTTTTATTGGCAGCATGTGCGGCAATGATTTTCGCATTATATTTTAATCGTAAAAAAAGAATACAGAAATAATTTTAGCATCAAAATTCAGAGGATATCCCAAAAATCTTAAAAACTGAGGGAGATCCTCTGTTATTTTGTGCTAGAACCGGATTATAAAGCTATTAGAATGGTGAATGTTTGATTTCATTTTCCCAATAGTAATTTTGTTAGAAATATGGTATGATAATACGAGTAAAGGAAATCATAAGTAGTTTTAGGAGTTCAAAATGGTGCGTCAAAGAAAAAGGAAAAGAAGACCAAAGCGGCAAAAAATACAAAAGGCAACGAATTATTATGACTACAATCTTCTGGCCAGTGTAATATTACTTACCTGTTTCGGGCTTGTGATGTTATATAGTACAAGTGCCTATGAAGCGCAGTTGACTTATGATGGAAATGATATGTATTACTTTAGCAAGCAGGCGGCCATCAGTGGTGTATGTCTTGTTGCGGTATTAGTTGTTTCACATATTGATTACCATATAATTGCAAAATTTTCAACGCTTCTTTATATGGGAGCCAATGTACTCTTGTTTTTGACAAGATTTATTGGAAGAGAGATAAATGGAGCCAAACGGTGGATTTATTTCGGTTCTGTTTCATTTCAGCCTGCAGAGCTTGGAAAACTGGCAATTATATTATTCCTTCCCTGTTTAATTGTAAAATTTGGAAAGAATATGAGAGGGAAAAAGGTCCCCCTGATTGTCTTGGGCTTTGGAGCATTTACTTCTCTGCTTACATGGATATTTACCGAGAATCTAAGTACTGCGATTATCATAGCCGGTATTACAATAGTTTTGATTTTTGTATCACATCCAAAGACGAAGTCATTTATTATCGCAGGGATGGGTATTATTACAGTAGTTATAATTGGAATACGTTTTCTGGTAACCAGCTTAGGAGGCAGCGATAATTTTCGCTTGAATCGTATTCTGGTATGGATAGATCCGGAAGCCTATGCAAGCAAAGGCGGATATCAGGTTATGCAGGGACTTTATGCAATAGGTTCCGGCGGAATGTTTGGAAAAGGCCTTGGGAATAGCGCCCAGAAGCTGGGGGCGGTTCCGGAGGCGCAGAATGATATGATTTTTTCAATCGTATGTGAGGAGTTGGGGATATTTGGCGCAGCCTTGCTGACGTTGATGTTTATATTTTTACTATATCGTCTTATGTTTATAGCCCAAAATGCACCTGATCTACTGGGATCATTGATTGTAACCGGTATTTTTGCGCATATTGCACTGCAGGTTATTTTAAATATTGCAGTTGTAATTAATCTGATTCCAACCACCGGTGTAACACTGCCTTTTGTCAGCTATGGAGGGACTTCGGTAATGTTTTTGATGGCAGAAATGGCACTGGCCCTCAGCGTGTCCGGGCAGATTGAATTTACGGAAGAAGAACAAGTAACAGAACAGGAAAGATATACCCGGCCTGTTCGTCCAAATAGAAATGATAACAGAAGAGAAAACTAAGGAGATGCATAGTCATGACATTATACGAGGGGAATATCCATCAGGATCTGCAGGTAACCGGACTGAGGCTGCAGGAGGCAGTCATGAGGAGGCTTTCATCCCTTGGCATACTGGAAGGAACCAGGGTTTCTATTCTAAATAAAAAGAAAAATGGTGCAGTCATTATCAAGGTACGGGGTGCCCGCTGGGCGATCGGAAGAGAGATTGTGAAAGGAATTGATGTGGAGGAGTGGTTGGATGAAAAGGACAATTAATGTGGCTTTTGTAGGGAATCCGAATTGCGGTAAAACCACACTGTTTAATATTTACACCGGAGCGAATCTAAAGGTAGCCAATTGGCCAGGGGTGACGGTGGAACGAAAAGAAGGCCTGACAGAATATAAAAAGCAGAAAATAAAACTGGTAGACACCCCCGGAATTTACAGCCTGACCTCCTACTCCATTGAAGAGAAAATAACACGAACATGTATAATGGAAGAGGATATTGATGTGATCGTTAACATTGTGGATGCATCTGCCATGGAGCGAAATCTGTATCTGACGATGCAGCTGTTAGAATTGGGAAAACCTGTCATTCTGGCTCTGAACATGATGGATATCGTAGAAGAGCGGGGGATGGAGATCGACCTTCACCGCCTGCCGGAGATGCTGGGTGAGATACCGGTAGTACCCGTTTCGGCAAGAAAGCGTTCGGGTCTGGATGTTCTGATGCATGCGGTAAAGCACCATTATGATGAAGGACCTAAATTTCTGGTAATAAATTATAGTGATGAGCTGGAAGCAAAGATAGAGATGTTGGAGAAAATACCGGAAATTCAAAATAAGGAAAACAAGAATGCAAGGTGGGTTGCAATCAAGCTTTTAGAAAGAGACGAAGAGGTTTGCAGACATTATACGGAAGTACCGAATGATTTACCGGAAGAAAATTATGAGAAGAAAATAATTAATCAGAAATATGATTACATTGAAGAAATAATAGAAGAATGTCTTTTTTATAAGAGTGAAAAAGAAGCATTTACCGATAAAATCGATGGAATATTAACACACCGCATATGGGGCGTGCCGATTTTTCTGGGCATTATGGCTTTGGTATTCTTTCTGACATTCACCGTAGGAGATATGCTGAAAGGTGGATTTGAAATCGGGCTGGAGACAGTTACAACAGGGATTGAAAATTTTTTGGTAATTATAAATGCGGCTGATTGGCTGATATCTTTGACTGTAAATGGGATCATCGCAGGTGTTGGAGGAATACTTACCTTCCTGCCGAATATTTTCATATTGTTTCTTGCCCTTGCTCTTTTGGAAGACAGTGGATATATGGCACGTGTTGCATACGTGATGGACACCATTATGGGGCGCGTAGGACTTTCCGGAAAAGCCTTTCTGCCAATGATATTGGGTTTTGGGTGTACAGTACCTGCAATTATGGCCACCAGATCCCTGGAAAGAGAAGAGGATCGCTGGAAAACAATACTGATCACTCCTTTTATGTCTTGCTCTGCAAGACTTCCAATTTATGTGTTATTTGCAGACATGTTTTTCGGCAAATACGCAATAATCGCAGCCTTTTCTATGTATGCAATCGGGATGATTCTGGCAATTATAATAGCTTTGTTGTTAAGTAAGCTGTCAAAGAACATGGGTAATCAAGCTCTTTTGATAGAATTGCCGGAATACAAGACGCCAAATGCCAGGACTATCTGTATCTACGTATGGGATAAAGTGAAAGATTATCTGACAAAGGCCGGCACCACGATTTTTGTGGCATCTATTGTGATCTGGTTTGTATTGAATTTTAACCACACAGGCATGGTAACGGATATATCCGAAAGTTTCGGGGCAATACTAGGCAGGTGGATGGTACCGGTATTGACTCCGGCAGGCCTTGGTATGTGGCAGATAGGGGTTGCGCTCATATCAGGATTATCGGCGAAAGAAGTAGTAGTATCCAGCTTCGCAGTATTATTTGGAGTAGGAAATGCAAATTCAGCAGTTGGAATGGCGCAGATTGCGGACAATTTAAGAATGTCAGGGTTTGGTATGATAAATGCCTATGCGTTAATGATATTCTGCCTCCTTTACACGCCTTGTGCGGCGGCCATAGGAACGGTGAAAAAAGAGACAAATTCCTGGAAATTTACTTTTGGGATGATCGTGTTTCAATTAATATTTGCATGGCTGATGGCAGTTATTATTTATCAGGCAGGAACAATGATATTTGGGTAACAGGAGGTGTCAGATATAGCAGCGACAATTATTATAGGTCTAATCCTTTTGGGTTATGTGATTTTTGTGGTTCAAAGGAAGATAAGGAATATTAAGAACGGAAAGTATTGTGATTGTGGTTGTGACTCTTGCAATACAAAAGTCCAATGCACACGTGAGCGCAGGTTCCGTGATAAGAATGGAGCTTATTAATTCTTTAATATCCAATTTCTACTTGACAATAACAGGAAAAGAATATATACTTTGAATATCAAAATATTTGATTTGGAAATAATTTTTGTATAAAAGGAGATTTTATCATGTTAGAAAAGATGAAAGAAATTATTGCAGAACAGTTAAATTGTGAGTCCAATGATATCACAGAGGCAACTTCATTTAAGGATGATTTAGGCGCAGATTCTTTGGACTTATTTCAGCTTATAATGGCTTTAGAAGATGAATACTCCATAGAAATCCCTTCTGAGGAATTGGAACAACTTACAACCGTTGGAACAGTAATGAATTACTTAAAGGAAAAAGGTGTGGAAGCGTAAGCCACACCTTTATTCCTGCGAGCAATGAGCCAAGTGAAGGAATACCCAAAGGGCACACGTGCTTTTCACCTGCATTTGGCGAATGCCGCGAGGGTCAAATACCCCGCAGCTCGCTGCGGGGTATTTGACTATCTTACAGGAAAATGCTTCCTGTAAGCTAATAAACCCTTCGGGGGATCGCACTGCGTCGTATAAGGAAGATGTTGCTATAGCAACCGCCGCAGGCGGGGAGTTTAGCAAGTGAAACTCATTTGTAAAAAGGGAAAATATAGGAGATTCAGTATGAAGACAAGAATAACAGAACTTTTGGATATTAAATATCCAATCATTCAAGGGGGAATGGCCTGGGTCGCAGAGCACAATCTGGCAGCAGCCGTATCGGAAGCGGGCGGTTTTGGACTTATCGGTGCAGCCAGTGCACCGCCGGAAGTGGTAAGGGCGGAGATTCGTAAGGCAAAAGAATTGACAGATAAACCATTTGGAGTGAATGTGATGCTTTTGAGTCCCCATGCGGATGAAGTGGCACAGGTGATAGTAGAAGAGGGAGTAAAAGCGGTTACAACAGGAGCAGGCAATCCTGAAAAATACATGGAGCTGTGGAAGAGTAAAGGGATCAGGGTGATACCGGTAGTTGCATCCGTAGCCCTTGCCCAGAGAATGGAAAAGTATGGAGCAGATGCAGTTGTTGCAGAGGGAATGGAATCAGGGGGTCACATTGGTGCTCAGACAACTATGACACTGGTGCCTCAGGTAGCAGATGCGATAAAGATTCCGGTAATTGCGGCAGGCGGTATTGGTGACGGCAGAGGTTTTATGGCAGCCAGAATATTGGGAGCCGAAGCGGTTCAAATAGGAACCAGATTCGTTGTATCCAGGGAATCCATTGTACATCAGAATTACAAAGACAGAGTCATCAAAGCAAAAGATATAGATACTGTCATAACAGGTACCACTACCGGCCATCCGGTACGCTCCCTGCGTAATCAGATGACCAGAGAATATGTAAAGATGGAAAAGGCGGGTGCTTCTTTTGAAGAATTGGAATATTTGACTTTAGGCTCTCTTAGGAATGCCGTAATGGAAGGAGATATCATAAAAGGTACTATTATGGCAGGTCAGATAGCGGGAATGATTAAAAAAGAACAGACCTGTAAAGAAATGATTGAAGAAATCATGGAAGAAGCAAAAAAAATAAAAGACTCTTTTTAGAGTTTTTTTAAGAAATTTATTTGATAATCAAAATAAATGACAGGAGTTTCGGATGAAGAAAATAGCATTTGTATTCCCGGGTCAGGGAGCACAGTATACAGGGATGGGAAAAGACTTTTATGAGCAGATTTCCGTGTGCAAAGAGGTCTTTGAGAAAGCCTCTGAGGTAACAGGAATTGATATTCCATCTCTTTGCTTTGAAGAGAATAGTGATCTGAATGTGACGGAGTATACCCAAATAGCCATGTTGGCAGTGGAAGCAGCCATACTTAAGGCAGTGGAGGAGAGAGGAATTGCCTCTGAGGTAAATGCCGGATTGAGTCTGGGAGAATATGGAGCGTTGGTCGCTTCCCGGGTATTGAGCCTTGAAGACGCATTTAAGGTGATCCGGCAACGTGGGAAGTTTATGCAGGAAGCGGTTCCAACCGGCGGAGCCATGGCGGCCGTAATTGGCATGGAAGGTGAAAAGATTGCGCAAATCTGTGATGAGACGGAAGGGATTGTTTCCGTGGCAAACTACAACTGTCCGGGTCAGATCGTGATCACCGGAGAAGCAGAAGCGGTCGCAAAAGCAGGTGAATCATTGAAAATTTCCGGTGCCAGACGTGTGCTTTTGCTAAACGTCAGCGGACCATTTCATTCTGCCATGTTGAAAGATGCAGGGAGAAAATTAGCGGATGCGTTAAAGAATGTGGAAATTCATCCGATTGAGACACCTTATATTTCAAATGTAACGGCAGAATATGTAACAGAGACAGAGCAGGTTGCAGAGTTGCTGACGTCGCAAATATCCGCACCCGTGAAATGGCAGCAAAGCGTAGAGAAGATGATAGAAAATGGAATCAATATATTTATAGAAATCGGACCGGGGAAAACATTGACCGGATTTTTGAAAAAGATCAATCGAAATATACAAGGTTTTAATATTGAAAAGGTAGAAGATTTAGATACAGTAGCAGCTGCACTGAAAGAATAAGTGAGGGTAAAGAAATGTTAACAGGGAAAAATGCAATCGTAACAGGAGCTTCAAGAGGCATTGGAAGAGAAATCGCCTTGCTGCTGGCAGCCAGAGGCGCATTTGTAATTGTAAATTATTGCGGCTCAAGAGATTGTGCGGAAGATGTGGTACGCACGATTCAGGAAAATGGCGGCAATGCAGCAGCTTACCAGTGTGATGTGGCAGATTACAAGGCTGCGGAGGCAATGATAAAGGAGCTGACAGCTGAATATAAGCATATAGATATTCTGGTAAATAATGCCGGCATAACAAGAGATAACCTGATTATGAAAATGAGTGAAGAAGACTTTGACAAGGTAATAGAAATTAATTTAAAAGGAACCTTCAACACCATCCGTCATCTGACACGTCAAATGCTGAAGCAGAAAAGCGGAAAGATTATTAATATCTCATCGGTATCCGGTGTACTGGGTAATGCCGGGCAGGCTAATTACGCGGCTTCCAAGGCAGGCGTCATTGGGCTGACTAAGACCATGGCAAGGGAACTGGCCAGCCGCAGGATCAATGTAAATGCCATAGCACCCGGATATATTGAGACAGATATGACAGATGTGCTGTCGGAAAAGCAAAAAGTGGAGATGACAGAGCAGATTCCGTTTAAGAGGTTCGGGCAGGCAAGGGAAATAGCGGAAGCAGCAGCATTTTTAGCTTCTGACCAGGCAAATTATATAACAGGACAGGTAATTAACGTAGATGGCGGTATGGCTATTTAACCTCCCAGGCAAGTCCCCCGCTTCTAAGCGAAGCGAAAGCGGTGGGTGGGACTTGCTTGTTTCAGTAAGAGTTCAAGCTCTTACTGAAATGGCAGCAAAGCTGCCGGGAGGTTACGAGTAAGTAGCAAAGCGGAGCACCCTTCGGGTATCCCTCTATGCCATACGGCAAGAAAGAGGAAATACGAGTATCCGCTTTGACTCAGGTAGTGCAACGGATTGCAAGTATCCGATTTAACTCAAGGAGGACATATATGAGAAGAGTAGTTGTAACAGGTATGGGAGCCATTACTCCCGTAGGTTTAAATGTAAAAAGTTTTTGGAAAAATGTAAAAGAGCAAAAGACAGCATTCGGACCGATTACGAGATTTGATGCGGCTGGTTTCAAAACGAAACTGGCAGCAGAGATTAACGATTTTCAGGCAAAAGATTTTATGGATTTTAAAGCAGCAAAGAGGATGGAGCTTTTTAGCCAGTATGCAGTAGCAGCGGCAAAGGAAGCCATTGAAGAGTCCGGGCTTGTTATAGAGCAAGAAGACCCATACAGAGTTGGCTGTTCCGTAGGCTCCGGTATCGGAAGCCTGCAGGCTATGGAACGGGATTATGACAGGCTGATAAATAAGGGACCAAACCGTATAAATCCCCTTTTGGTGCCGCTGATGATTTCCAATATGGCTTGCGGCAATGTGTCCATACAGTATGGACTGAAGGGAAAGAGTATAAATGTAGTGACCGCATGTGCTACAGGTACTCATTCCATCGGGGAAGCTTTTCGCTCCATTCAGTGGGGAGATGCAGACGTAATGGTAGCAGGTGGTACGGAAGCTTCTATTTCACCCATTGGGATCGGCGGATTTGCAGCGCTTACCGCTCTTTCCGCAGCGGATGATCCAAAAAGATGTTCCATTCCATTTGATAAAGAACGAAGCGGCTTTATTATGGGCGAAGGTGCCGCAGTGGTAGTATTGGAAGAACTGGAACACGCAAAGAAACGTGGGGCAAAGATTCTGGCAGAGTTGGGCGGTTATGGGGCTACCAGTGATGCATTTCATATTACTTCCCCGGCAGAGGACGGTTCCGGTGCTGCAAGAGCCATGTTAAATGCAGTAGAAGACGCAGGGCTGAAGCCGGAAGAGATTACCTATATCAATGCCCATGGAACGAGTACCCATCATAATGACCTGTTTGAAACAAGAGCAATCAAAAAGGCATTTGGAGACCATGCGTATAATATTCGTGTAAATTCCACAAAATCCATTACAGGACATATGCTGGGAGCGGCAGGTGCTATTGAGCTTATTACCTGTGTGAAAGAAATTCAGGAAGGTTATATCCATCCAACCGTGGGATATCAGATACCGGATGAAGAATTGGATCTAAATTATGTACCGGGAATGGCGATTGAAGAGCCGGTTGAATATGCCATGAGTAATTCACTTGGATTCGGCGGGCATAATTCCAGTATTTTGGTAAAAAAGTATCGGGAGGTTTAAATCATGGAATTAGAAAGTTTATTGAAACTCATTGATAAAGTATCGGAATCGAAACTAAGCCATTTTAATTTTGAAGATGGTGAGCTGACCATTTCTATGAAAAAACAGAACAAAGAAATTGTAGTGACAACTTCAGGTGATGCGGCAATGATTCCTATGCCTGCTGCACAAAATATAGAGAGCAGCGAAAGCGGTAAAAATGAAGTGACATCACAGGGGAGGCAGATAAAGGCACCCTTAGTAGGTACGTTCTATAACGCACCTTCCCCGGATACAGAACCTTTTGTAAAAGTTGGAGATATGGTAAAAAAGGGACAGACACTGGGCATTATAGAAGCGATGAAATTGATGAACGAAATCGAATGTGAATACGATGGCACGGTAGAATCTATTCTGATAGAAAATGAGCAGATCGTAGAATACGGACAGCCGATTTTCGTAATTAAATAAGGAGGGACAGAATATGTCATTATTAACCGTTAAAGAGATTATGGAGATTATTCCCCACAGGCAGCCAATGCTTTTGATTGATACAATCGAAGAACTGGAGCCGGGTAAACGGGGGATTGGAAAGAAATGCGTCAGCTATAATGAACCTTATTTCGGCGGACATTTCCCGGAGGAGCCTGTTATGCCGGGGGCCCTGATCATAGAAGCATTGGCACAGGTAGGGGCAGTCGTGTGCTTAAGCCTGCCGCAGTTTAAAGGAAAAACGGCATATTTTGGTGCAATCAATTCCTGTAAATTTAAACAGAAAGTAGTTCCGGGAGATGTATTGTTTTTGGAAATTGAAATGACAACGCAAAAAGGACCAATTGGTATCGGAAAGGCAACGGCTACCGTAAATGGAAACGTAGCGGTAATGGCGGAGCTGACTTTTGCCATTGGGTAGGAAGGCTGGGATCACATATGTTTCAAAAAATATTAATAGCAAACAGAGGTGAGATTGCGGTACGTATCATTCGTGCCTGTCGGGAACTGGGAATCCGTACGGTTGCAGTTTATTCCGAAGCAGACCGTGAAGCATTGCATACCCAATTAGCAGATGAAGCAATCTGTATCGGACCGGCGTCCTCTCTGGACAGCTATCTCAGTATGGAGCGGATCTTAAGTGCTACCATAGCAGCAAAAGCGGATGCAATCCATCCGGGCTTTGGATTTTTGTCTGAAAGCAGTAAATTTGCCAGGATGTGCCAGAAATGCAAGATCACTTTTATAGGTCCCTCAGCGGAAGTAATTCAGAAGATGGGAAACAAATCAGAAGCAAGGACGACCATGATGGAAGCCGGTGTCCCGGTAGTTCCCGGAACCAGGGAACCGGTATATGATGTATCAACCGGAGAACGTATTGCAGAACAGATCGGTTATCCGGTGATGATAAAAGCATCCTCAGGCGGCGGAGGAAAAGGAATGCGTATCGCCGAGACCGGTGAAGAATTCACAGAAAATTTCCGGACAGCACAGATGGAATCCATTCGCGCCTTTGGTGACGATACCATGTATATAGAAAAGTATATAAAGAATCCAAAACATATTGAGTTCCAGATATTAGCAGATAAATTCGGCAATGTAGTACAGTTAGGTGAGCGGGACTGTTCGATTCAAAGGAATCACCAGAAAATGATCGAAGAATCTCCCTGTGCAGTATTAAATTCGAAGCTTCAAAAGAAAATGGGAGATGAGGCAGTACGTGCGGCCAAAGCCGCAGGCTATGAAAATGCAGGTACCATTGAGTTTTTGCTGGATAGTAATGAAAACTTTTATTTTATCGAAATGAATACCCGTATTCAGGTAGAGCATCCGGTAACAGAAATGGTATCCGGCGTGGATTTGATCAAAGAGCAGGTCTATATTGCGGCAGGACTTCCACTCAGTGTAAAACAGGAAGAAATACAGCTTCAGGGGCATGCCATAGAATGCAGAATCAATGCGGAAAATCCGGCTAAAAATTTTATGCCTTGTCCCGGTACGGTTAAAGAAGTACATCTTCCGGGAGGCTTTGGAGTACGTATTGATACTGCGGCTTACAGTGGATATGAAATTCCTCCCTATTATGATTCCATGATCGCAAAGGTAATTGTTCATGATAAAACGAGGGCGGCAGCGATTAACAAAATGCGCAGTACTCTGGGGGAATTGATTTTAGAAGGAGTGACCACCAATATTGATTTCCAATACGAAATCCTGAATAGTGAAGAGTTCCAAAAGGGTGAATTTTCCACGGCATTTATTGAAGAACACTTTTCCAGGGAAGAAGTCTGACGAAATGTCATGTAAAATAGGAGTGTAGGATATGCCAAGATTAAAAGAAATGTTTAAGAAAACTTCATATATACCCATCGGGGGGGCTGATATTCCGGAACCTTCCGTTCCGGCAGGTCTTTGGATAAAATGTTCCGGATGCGGAAGAATGCTGTACAAAGAAGATGTAGCGGAGCTTTTTTACGTTTGCCCCAAATGCAATGGATATTTCCGTATCAAAACCAAAACCAGACTTCGGATGGTAATAGACAAGGGCAGTTTTGAAGAATGGGGAAAAGATATTCCGGATAAGAATGCACTGGAGTTTCCGGGATATGAAGAAAAGCTTCAGCAAACCAGAGAAAAGACGCATTTGAAAGAGGCAGTAACGATCGGCAGGGCGAAGATCAATGGAGCAGAAGTCGTAGTGGGTGTTTGTGATGCCAGATTTCTGATGAGCAGTATGGGTTATGTGGTAGGTGAAAGAATTACTGCCGCATTTGAAAGAGCAGTGGAACTTCGCTTGCCGGTAATTATATTCTGTTGTTCCGGAGGTGCCAGAATGCAGGAGGGAATCGTCTCTCTTATGCAGATGGCAAAAACATCCGCTGCCATCAAGAAACACTCAGATGCAGGCTTGTTATATATACCGGTACTGACGGATCCCACTACAGGAGGTGTCACCGCCAGCTTTGCCATGCTTGGGGATATCATTTTGGCAGAGCCGGGTGCATTGATCGGCTTCGCAGGCCCCAGGGTTATTCAGCAGACAATCGGGCAAAAACTGCCCGAGGGCTTTCAGAGGGCTGAATTTTTGGTTGAAAAAGGTATCATAGATGGTATTGTAGAACGCAAAGATCTAAAGAACGTACTCGGTCAGCTGATTCATATGCACAGCATCAAAGGATATGCAAATTTCAACTGCCAATCGGTCTATGAAGCACCCTCCGGGCATACCCCATGTCCGGAAACCATGGACATGAAAGACGAATCTGCCTGTGCGCGGCAGGATCCGGACTGTATTGGAAAGAGTATAGTAAGAGAACCGGTCCGGGAGCCGTCACCATGGGAACGTGTATTGACTTCACGCATGGCGGGAAGGCCTACAAGCTGCGACTATATAGCCACTATATTTGATGAATTTATAGAGCTGCACGGAGACAGAAGTTTTCGGGACGATGGAGCAGTAGTAGGCGGAATTGCCTATCTGGACGGTCAGCCGGTAACCGTCATTGGTCAGCAGAAGGGCAGAAATACGAAAGAAAACATCAGCCGAAATTTTGGCATGGTCTCCCCGGAGGGATACCGCAAAGCTTTACGCCTGATGAAACAGGCAGAAAAATTCGGACGTCCGATTATTAATTTTGTAGATACGCCCGGAGCTGCCTGTGGTATTGAAGCAGAAGAGCGGGGGCAGGGTGAGGCAATTGCCAGAAACCTAATGGAGATGGCTGCCTTAAAAACTCCCGTCCTGAGCATTGTGATCGGAGAAGGCGGCAGCGGCGGAGCCCTTGGAATGGCAGTTGCCAACGAAGTCTGGATGATGGAAAATGCGACGTATTCCATCCTTTCGCCCGAAGGCTTTGCCACGATCCTCTGGAAAGATGGAAAGCGTGCCAGGGAGGCATCAGAAATCATGAAGATTACGGCATCTGATTTGAAAAAATCAGGTATTGTGGAGCTGATAATACCCGAAACAAAACCAGCCGGTGATGAGAATATATTAGAAATTTCAGCATTTATAAAAGCACATATGAGAGAATTTCTTAAGAAAGAACAGAAATTTACCGGAGAGGAAATCGCCGGGAGGCGGTATGACCGTTTTCGCAATATGTAATACTATTCTAGCTATGCAGAAATATTTGGGTAATCTGTAACATGTAAGGAGAATCAGACATATGAAATTAAAACCATTAGTGATAGGAGATTTAAAAGTAAAGTGGCCAATCATCCAGGGAGGAATGGGCGTTGGTGTGAGCCTTTCCAATTTGGCAGGAGCAGTGGCTGCAAACGGCGGTGTGGGCGTGATATCCACCGCACAAATTGGTTATCGTGAGCCGGAATTTGCGGTCAACCCAATAGAAACAAATTTAAAGGCAATCGGAAAAGAAATCACCCGCGCCAGAAAACTGGCCAAAGGCGGCGTGATCGGTGTCAACATCATGGTAGCCACGAAGCGGTATGCAGACTACGTCAAGGCTGCCGTACAGGCCGGCGTAGATTTGATTATTTCCGGGGCCGGGCTTCCGATCGGGCTTCCGGAACTGGTAAAAGGCAGCAAAACAAAGATTGCCCCGATTGTTTCCACGATGAAGTCGGCGGGAGTGATACTTAAAATGTGGGAGCGTAAATACCAGAAAGTGCCGGATATGGTAGTCATTGAAGGCCCAAGAGCCGGAGGACATCTTGGATTTACACCGGAACAGCTGGACACTTTTACACCGGAATCCTATGAAGAAGAAATAAAAGGGATTGTGGAAGTAGTGAGGAGTTATAGAGAAAAATATGCTGTAAATATCCCGGTGGTGGTAGCCGGCGGAATTTATGACCGGGGAGATATAAACCGGGCATTGGAGTTGGGGGCGGATGGAGTACAGATGGGAACCCGTTTTGTGACCACCTATGAATGCGATGCAAGTGATGCATATAAAGAAACCTATATCAATTGTAAAAAAGAGGATATTCAAATCGTAAAAAGTCCGGTGGGTATGCCGGGGCGTGCCATTCATAATGAATTTCTACGTCAAACTAAGGAAAAGCGCCAAGTGACGGGGAAATGTTATCAGTGTCTGGAAAAATGTAATCCGTCAGAGACACCTTACTGTATCACTCGTGCATTGGTAAATGCGGCTACCGGCGATGTAGAGCATGCGTTGCTGTTCTGCGGGGATAACGCCTGGAGAGCAGGGAAATTGGAACATGTATCAGATATTATGGAAGAACTAACGAGATAGAAATTAAGAAGTAAAATGAAGTTAAAATATAATCGGAAGTTTAGGCTGTTGTATTTAGTATGATACACAGTCTTTTTCCTTTTGACAGGAGAACTTTTTAAATATATCCAATATGTCTCTAATCATAGAATCATAATGCAACTTAATGCGTAATGATTTACTTTATTATTTTTTATTATACAAGATTATTTTTGAAAAAGCAATAAGTATTATAAATTTTAATAAAATAATTTTTGTTTCATAAATTGCAGGCATATGTTACAATGGTTGCATATAAAAAAAGAAGCCATAGGATCGTTCTTAAATTAATCTGAGAAACAAATAATGGATAGAACCTATATAAGACATATTTTGGAAAATAGCCCTTCAAAGCTTATTATAATAATTCTGTACAAAATGTATATTTTGGTATAGAATGTTTTCTGATATGTTTTAGTGAATATAGATAGGAGAAAAGAACATGAGCAAAGTAAGAACGCGTTTTGCCCCAAGTCCTACAGGAAAAATGCATGTAGGAAATTTAAGAACCGCATTATACGCATATTTGATTGCAAAGCATGAGGACGGAGACTTCATACTGCGAATTGAGGATACCGACCAGGAACGTTTTATGGAAGGTGCTTTGGAAATTATTTATCATACGTTAAAGGAAACAGGATTAATCCACGACGAGGGTCCGGACAAAGACGGCGGTGCAGGTCCTTATGTACAGAGCGAACGTCAGGCTCAGGGATTATATTTACAGTATGCCAAACAGCTCGTCGAAAAAGGCGAAGCTTACTATTGCTTCTGTGATAAAGACCGTCTGGATTCATTGAAACAGGAAGTAGCCGGAAAAGAAATCATCGCATATGACAAGCATTGCCTGCATCTGTCGAAAGAAGAAGCAAAAGCAAATCTGGCAGCAGGAAAACCATATGTAATCCGCCAAAACATCCCGAAAGAAGGCACCACCAGATTTCAGGATGAAATCTATGGAATCATTGAAGTGCCCAATGCAGAACTGGACGACATGATTCTTATAAAATCCGACGGCTATCCAACCTATAATTTTGCCAACGTAGTAGACGATCATCTGATGGGGATTACCCATGTAGTACGCGGAAACGAATACCTGTCCTCTGCCCCAAAATATAACCGTCTTTATGAAGCTTTCGGCTGGGAAGTCCCGGTATATGTGCACTGCCCATTAATCACCAATGAAGAACACAAAAAATTAAGCAAACGCAGTGGGCATTCCTCCTATGAAGACCTGATCGACCAGGGATTTTTAACAGAAGCCATTGTAAATTATGTTGCCCTGTTAGGCTGGTGCCCACAGGACAATCAGGAAATCTTCACCCTGACAGATTTGATTAAGGCATTTGACTACCGTCATATGAGTAAATCCCCGGCAGTCTTTGATATGACAAAATTAAAATGGATGAACGCAGAATACATCAAAGCAATGGACTTTGACACATTCTATGAAAAAGCCATTCCCTATCTAAAAGCAACAATTACCCGTGAGGTAGATTACAAAAAAATTGCAGAAATGGTAAAAACCAGAATTGAATTATTTCCGGACATTCCGGCATTGATCGATTTCTTCCAGGAAGTCCCTGAATATGACACTGCCATGTACACTCACAAAAAAATGAAGACCAACCCGGAAACCTCCCTGGAAGTCTTAAAAGAAATTCTTCCGGTTCTGGAAGCCCAGCAAGACTATAGCAATGATGCCCTATATCAGACAATTTTAAATTTCGTAACAGAAAAAGGATGCAAAAACGGTTATATCATGTGGCCGGTCCGCACTGCAGTCTCCGGTAAACAAATGACACCGGCGGGAGCTACAGAGATCATGGAAGTACTCGGCAAGGAAGAATCTATCAACCGTATTCAGGCTGCCATTCAGAAGTTAAGCGGGAGAATGTAACAATGTTTATCAAAGTGAATGGGATAGATTTACTTTATAAAAAGGCAGGGAACGGAAAGCCATTTATCTTGTTACATGGTAATGGCGAGAATCACGAAATATTCAATGGGTTAATAGATAAGCTGGTCGAAGATTATACTGTTTATGCAATTGACAGTAGGGGACACGGTAAGAGTAGCAAAGTAGACAAAATTGGTTATGGCGATATGATGCAGGACGTAGCTGCCTTTATTATGGAATCAGGTCTTGAAAAACCTGTTCTGCTTGGTTTTTCCGATGGAGCTATCTTAGGTCTTCTGCTGGCGTCACAATATCCGAATATGTTATCATCACTTATTTCATGTGGAGCAAATACTCATCCGGGCCAGCTTAAAAAGTGGTTTATAGCTCTGGCAAAGTTTGGATATTTTTCCACGAAAGACCCGAAGATGAAGATGATGTATACTGAACCGAATATATCAAAAGATGAGTTAGCTAAAATCAGAGTACCTGCATTAATTGTTGCCGGCAGCCGGGATATTCTGCCTGAACGGTATACAAAAGAAATAGCAAAAAGCATTCCGAATAGCGAATGTCTGATTTTACATGGAGAAACACACTCCAGTTATATCAAACACAGTGAGAAGATATATAAAGTATTGACACCATTTTTGAGTAAAAGCCCTGTTTATTAGCAAAAAAGAAAGAGAACACATGCCCTTTACAAAATCCCAAACCCAAGCAATCAACCACAAAACCGGTCCCTGCATATGTCTGGCAGGTCCCGGTTCCGGAAAAACCACCATAATCACTGAAAGAACCAAAAACTTAATAGAAAACCTGGAAATCCCCCCATTTGAAATATTAGTAATTACGTTCACGAAAGCCGCCGCCCTTGAAATGAAAGAACGCTTTCAAAGACTTGTGGGAGCCAGGAATTACCCGGTCACATTCGGAACGTTCCATTCCATATTTTTCGGTATTCTAAAGCAGGCATACCGTTATACCTCTGCCAATATCCTGAAAGAAGAACAAAAGCATCAATTCCTGAAAGAAATCATTCACCCCATGGATCTTGAAATCGAGGATGAATCTGAGTTCCTTCAAGGTATCACCGGAGAAATCAGTAAGATAAAGAATGAACGTATTTCTTTAGAATATTACTATTCTGTCAACTGTCCCGAAACCATTTTCAAACAAATATATCAAAGCTATCAGCAGCGCCTGGAGCGGTCAGGAATGCTGGATTTTGATGATATGCTGGTCTACACCTATGAACTGCTAAAGGAAAGAAAAGACATCCGCACCGGATGGCAAAAGCGTTTCCGCTACCTTCTGGTTGACGAATTTCAAGACATAAACCAAATTCAATACGATATAATAAGAATGCTGACCCGACCCGAAAATAATTTATTTATTGTAGGTGACGATGACCAGTCTATTTACCGTTTTCGTGGTGCAAGACCGGAAATCATGCTGAACTTTACCAAAGATTTCCCGGATGCAAAAATGATACTTCTGGAAGAAAATTTTCGCTCCACGGAAAATATCATAAAAGGTGCAAAGTGCGTAATCGAAAATAATTCATTGCGTTACCCCAAGAAAATCCACGGAATAAAAGAGGCGGGAGAAACAATAAAGCTGCACAGCTTTTCCAGCCAGACCCAGGAAAACACTTACATAATTAAAAAAATTCAGGACTATCTGGACAATGGCTACAACCACGAAGACATAGCCGTTTTAATGCGTACCAATACAGGAGGAAGACTGCTGGTAGAAAAATTCATGGAATATAATATTCCATTTTGTATGCGGGATGCAATGCCGAATATCTATGAGCATTGGATTGCAAAAAACCTGATTGCCTATATCAACCTGGCTCTGGGAAGCCGCCGTCGAAAAGAATTCTTACAGGTCATAAACCGCCCCAAACGTTATATCGGACGGGAATGTCTGGATGAACCAATCATATCCTTCGACGATATGAGAAAATATTATGAAGAAAAAGGCTGGATGATAGAACGCATTGACAAATTGGAATATGATTTACAACTGCTTCGTAACCTTGCACCATTTGCAGCAATTAACTATATCCGATATAGTATCGGATACCAGGCATATCTGGAAGAATATGCCGGATATCGCAGAATCAAGGCGGAAGAACTCTATGAAGTGCTGGATGAATTGCAGGAAGCCGCCAAACAGTTTAAAACCTTTGAGGAATGGTTTTGGCATATGGAGGAGTATGCAAAGGCTTTGAAAGAACAGGCTAAAGAGCAGAAAAAAGAAGAACATGCGGTGACTCTTACGACACTGCACAGCGCTAAGGGGCTGGAATTTCCGGTTGTATTTATGATAGATGCCCACGAAGGAAATATGCCTTATCAAAAGGCTGTACTGGATGTGGACATCCAGGAAGAAAGACGCCTTTTTTACGTAGGAATGACCCGCGCCAGGGAGCACCTGAATATTTATTATACAAAAGAACGGTATGGAAAAACCCTGGAAAGCTCCAGGTTTATAGAAGAATTAAGAAAAACAGCCCCCTTGTAATTTACTACAGGGAGGCTGCCATATTTTATTTAGTGATGTTTATGCAATGCCGTACAGTACACTACACTAGCTCAAACTGTCTTCGTCGATGATTTCATCATATTCCTGTTCATCCAGTATTTCGTCAAAGGCATCTGTAACCATTTCATATTCGTCATCATCCTCAATATTTTCCAAGGTTGGCTCACCGTCTTCTTCACGGAAGCGGTAAAGGAAAACTTCACCGTCTTCATTTTCCCCTTCTTCATTTATGGGAAGAAGTGCAATGTACTCATTTTCACCGGCAGGGAAAATGGTAAGAACCGCACATTCCAGTACCGTACCATCATCTAAGGTCAGGGTCACGGTTACCTGTCCATCTTCACAGTCACTTCCGCAACCTCCGCAATCGCCATTACAATCATGTTCATGCATAGTAAATACCTCATTTCTTTCAATTTGGTGACTATTTTGTCACGATTTTTTATTTACACTTTATCAGAAAGGATTCATAAATGCAAGATGTATTTTAGTTTAGGGTGAATTATGAATAAACTTTTTGCAAAGATGAGAACAGGTATGCTATAATTATTCTATCTGTTGACAAAAAAGGACTTTTATTATGAATTTACTAACAATCGAGAATTTAACGAAAACATTTGCAGAGAGAAAACTCTTTGATTGTGCCGATTTCAGCATCCATTCCGGGGAAAAAATAGGGCTCATCGGAATCAACGGTACCGGGAAATCAACACTGCTTCGCATTGCAGCAGGTATGGAAACACCGGACGAGGGAACGGTAACAAAAGGCAAACAGGTAATGATTCGTTTTCTCCCGCAAAATCCTGTTTATGATGACGATAAGACCGCATTGGAAACGGTGTTGATGGGAAACCGTACAAAGCAAAACGAATGGACCATTGAAAGTGAAGCAAAATCCATGCTGAATCAATTAAAAATCAAAGATTTTTATCAGCCTGTAAGAGAATTGTCCGGCGGTCAGAAAAAAAGAGCGGCACTGGCTCAGACGTTGCTCTCATCGGCGGATATTTTAATCCTGGATGAGCCAACCAACCATTTAGATAATGAAATGTCAGACTGGCTGGAGGAATACCTGAATGGATATGGCGGAGCATTATTAATGGTCACTCATGACCGGTATTTTCTGGACCGGATTTCCAACCGTATAATAGAGATTGACAAAGGAAAGACTTACACCTATCCGGGAAATTATTCGGAATTTGTTCGACTGAAAGAAGCAAGGCAAAATATGGAGCTTGCTACGGAGCGCAAACGTCAGAGTATACTCCGCACAGAATTAGAGTGGCTTGCCAGAGGAGCCAGAGCGCGTTCGACGAAACAAAAGGCTCATATTTCCAGGATTGAAGACATGAAGCAACAGGCAGCGCCGATAAAGGACGCCAATGTGCTGATAAGTTCCGTATCTGCCAGGCTTGGGCGTAAGACTATTGAAGTGACAGGACTTTGCAAACAATACGGTGACAAGGTACTTGTAAAAGATTTTTCATATATTTTTCTAAAAGGTGAAAGAGTAGGTATCATAGGGGAAAACGGATGCGGTAAAAGTACCCTGTTGAAAATGATAACCGGGCTTGTGCAGCCGGATGCAGGAACCGTAGAAATCGGGCAGACGGTGAATATTGGATATTTTTCACAGGAAAGTGAGACGCTGGATGATTCGCAGCGGGTGATTGACTATATCAAGGAAGCCGGAGAATATGTAAAAACGACAGATGGGATGATTACCGCATCACAGATGTTAGAGCGCTTTTTGTTTGACGGCACAGCTTCATGGAATCTCATAGGAAAGCTGTCTGGCGGGGAGAAACGCAGACTGTATCTGCTGCGGGTACTGATGGAGGCTCCAAACGTATTGATTTTAGATGAGCCCACCAATGATTTGGATATACAGACATTGACTATATTGGAAGACTATCTGGACGAATTCGACGGGATTGTGATCATCGTATCTCATGACCGCTATTTTTTGGACCGTATGGTACGGCGTATTTTTGCGTTTGAAGGGCAGGGTGAGATTTGGCAATATGAGGGCGGTTATTCCGACTATTCCATTGCGGCGGAGAAGAGACAGCCGAAGATAATAGAAAAAAAATCAGAAAAAAAAGAGCCTAAAGCAGAAAAAGTGAGAGAAAAGAAACTGAAATTCAGCTATAAAGAAATGCGGGAATACGAGACGATTGAAGAAGAAATTGAGACGATTGAAAATAAGCTGAAACAATTGGATGCTGAAATAGAAACAAATGCCAGCAATTATGGAAAGTTAAATGAGCTGCTGGCGCAAAAGTCAGCTTCAGAATGTCAATTGGAAGAGAAACTGGAGCGTTGGGAGTATTTGAATGATTTGGAGCTGCGAATAGAGCAGGAAAGGGCAGGAGATTAATTTGAGAACGATGAAACCAGGGAACTTTCGGGAATTAGGAGTGAATAGAGAAGCAGACGGTGTTAATTTTGCACTGGAAGTGTGGGAGGATGAGCCGGTCAGCCTTCTCCTGTACAAAAAGGGCGGTTCCGGGGTATCAGAGGAGATTTTCTTTCCAAAGGAAAAAATCATAGGAGATGTCTGTGCCATAAAGGTACAGGGTCTGAAGACAAAAGATTATGAATACAATTTCCGTATTGGGAATAAGGTGATTCAGGACCCTTATGCCAGGATACTCTGTAAAAAGGGAGAATTTGGAGAAAGAACGGACAATGAAGACGGACATCAGATCAGATGTGGATTTATGGATGAAAAATATAACTGGGAAGGGGACAAGGCACCCGGCATTGCTTATGCGCATGCCGTCATGTATAACCTTCATATCCGCGGTTTTACAAAACAGAGTTATTCTAAAGTACGTCACAAGGGCACCTTTTTAGGATTACAGGAGAAAGCAGATTATTTGCAGGATTTGGGGATCAATCAGGTCAAACTTATGCCGGTGTATGAGTTTGAGGAATTGCTGCCGTATTATCCCAATATGCATATTAATTATGTAGACAAAAAGGAAGCGAAAAAGGAACGAATTAATTATTGGGGATACGTGGAAGGGTTCTACTTTGCGCCAAAGCGTTCCTATGCTGCCACAAAGGATCCGGTACGGGAATTTCAGAATATGGTGAAAACGCTGCATGCAAGAAATATTGAAGTGATACTGGAATTTTATTTTCCGCCTCATGTGAATCCGGGATTGATCCGGGATTGCCTTACCTGGTGGAAGATTCACTATCATGTAGACGGTTTTCATCTGATGGCCAATCATGAAATATGTAATATGATTGCAAGAGATCCGTTATTTACAGAAACAAAGCTGCTGTCCATATATTTTCCCACAGAGGAGATTTACTTTCGGAACAGAGTGCCAAAGAAGATAAACCTGGCAGAGTGCAATGAGAGATTTATGATTCCGGCCCGGAAACTTTTAAAAAGCGACGAAGACCAGTTAAACGAATTCGTGCACCATATCAGAAGAAACCCGGTCAATCATGCAGTTATCAATTATATTACAAATCATGACGGTTTCACTCTGATGGATTTGGTTTCCTATGACGAAAAGCATAACGAAGAGAATGAAGAATGGAATCAGGATGGTACAAATTCTAATTACAGCTGGAATTGCGGTGTAGAAGGAGCTACGGGAAGAAAGAAAATATTGGAGCTTCGCCGCCGGCAGATGAGAAATGCAATGTTGATGCTTCTGCTGAGTCAGGGAACACCCATGTTGCTGGCCGGAGATGAAATCGGGAATTCCCAGGGTGGTAATAATAATCCCTATTGTCTGGATAATGAAATTTCCTGGGTCGATTGGCGGGCAGCCAGGCGGAACGAAAATTTCACGAAATTCATAAAAGATGCCATCGCATTTCGCCGCCGTCACAGAATTCTGCATATGCCTAAGGAACTGCGGGTTATGGATACGCTTTCCTGTGGGTATCCCGATGTATCCTATCATGGAAACCGGGCATGGTATGCCGCCTTTGAGCATACGGACCGGCAGATCGGTGTTATGTATTGCGGAGAGTATGCCGGGGAAGACAATTTTATTTATGTGGCTTATAATCTGCATTGGACCGTGAATGAGTTTGCACTGCCGCATCTTCCCGAGGGGATGGAGTGGTTTCTGGCAGCGGATACGGAAGAAGGCTTTTATGAAGAAGGTTTGGAACCGGAATTGACAGGACAGAAAATGCTGGAGGTATCAGCAAGAACGATAACAGTATTGATTGGAAGGAAGTAATTGACACGATGATAGGAAAAGTAGTTGGGCATTTTAAAACAATTACAAAACATAAAATATTAGTAATGAAGTACTGTTTCCGTGTGGGGCTGTATAAACAGGGAATTCTGCATGATTTTTCGAAATATATGCCTGCGGAATTTTTAGTGGGATGCAGATATTATCAGGGGACCAGAAGTCCGAACAATGCGGAACGTGAAGTGAAGGGATATTCTGCTGCCTGGCTTCATCACAAAGGGAGAAATAAACACCATTTTGAATATTGGATTGACTATAGCCTGAAGATGGGCAAAACTCCTATGGAAGGTATGAAGATGCCAAGAAAATATGTGGCTGAAATGCTGATCGACCGAATAGCGGCATCTAAAGTATACAATGGAAATTCTTATACAAATCATGATTCCCTTGCCTATTATCTGAGGGGAAAGCAGCATTATATGATGCACCCGGAAACCGCGAAGCAGTTAGAAGCCCTTCTGCGTATATTGGACGAAGCAGGAGAGGATGTTTTGTTTCGGTATGTAAAAAAAGTATTCCTGAGGGGCAAACAGGTTTGAAATCATAGTGTAAACATAAATTGACGAAAATGCAGGAATTTTCACAGATCTAACATAATTCATTGCTATAATCATTCTGGAAAAGGTATGTTTTTTAATCTGATAGATAGAAGCGTGGAGGTGTCTGTAATGATAGACAAATTAAAAGTATTAGTAGTAGATGATGAAAGCAGGATGCGTAAACTGGTAAAAGACTTTTTGATGAAAAAAGACTTTGAAGTAATAGAAGCTGAAAATGGTGCTAAGGCCGTAGATCTGTTTTTTGATGAAAAGGATGTTGACCTTATTATTCTGGATGTTATGATGCCTAAGATGGATGGCTGGGAAGTCTGTCGTGAAATTCGTAATTTTTCCCAGGTTCCGATTATCATGCTGACCGCCAGGGCGGATGAAAGAGACGAACTTCTGGGGTTTGAACTTGGTGTGGATGAATATATTTCCAAACCTTTCAGTCCAAAGATTCTGGTGGCAAGAGTGGAAGCCATATTGCGGCGCACCAATATAATTACACTGGAGGATGTTATCTGTGTCGGTTCTATCGAATTAAATAAAGCGGCACATCTGGTAAATGTGGATGGAGAAGCAGTCGAACTGAGTTTTAAGGAATTTGAACTTTTAGCGTATTTTATAGAGAACCAGGGAATTGCGCTGTCCAGAGAGAAAATACTGAACAGTGTCTGGAACTATGATTATTTTGGAGATGCCAGGACGATTGACACCCACGTAAAGAAACTGCGGAGCAAGCTTGGGGACAAAGGAGACTACATCAAAACCATATGGGGCATGGGATATAAGTTTGAGGTGGTGTGATGAAACGTTCGCTTAAGAAACAAATGGCATTTTTCTTTATCGGTCTCATGGCATTTATACTTGCAGCAAACTGGGTGATTAATAATGCTTTTTTAGAAAATTATTACATTTTAAGGAAACAAAATGTATTAGTGGATGCCTATAATGCTATTAACCAGGTTGAAGATGTCGAGGATTATTTAGGTGCGGAATTTGCCAATTCAGTCTCTGGATTGTGCGAAAAGAATAATATCACAATGGTAATCGTGGATAATAGTGAAAAATTAAGACCGATTTTCGGTGTAAATGATTGGGATGTTATGGCAGCGCACCTATGGGAATATATTATAGGAGTTGAAGACCCAAGTGAAATTATAATCTCAGAGCAGGATGATTATACGATTCTGAAAAAAAATGATCGAAGAACTCAAATGGATAGTCTGGAAATATGGGGAATGTTAGATACAGGCTATTATTTTGCTATGCGTATACCATTGGAAAGCATTCGTGAAAATGTACGGATTTCAAATGAATTTCTGACTTATTTCAGCATTATCGGTATTATTCTCAGTATCATTATCATTTGGTGGCTGGCCAAGAAATTTACGGACCCTATTTTAGAATTGACGAATTTGTCCAAACGAATGGCAGATCTGGATTTCGATGCCAAGTATACCAGCGGCGGCATCAACGAAATTGGTCAGTTGGGAGATCATTTCAACAAAATGGCCGGAACTTTAGAAGATACAATTTCAGAATTGAAAACGGCAAATAATGAATTGCAGAAGGATATTGAAAAAAAGACACAGATTGATGAGATGCGTAAAGAGTTCCTTGCAAATGTATCTCATGAGCTGAAGACACCCATTGCCTTGATCCAGGGCTATGCGGAGGGTTTAAAGGAGTGCATCAATGATGATGCACAAAGCAGAGATTTTTATTGTGAAGTTATAATGGATGAAGCTTCAAAAATGAATCAGATGGTTAAGAAGCTCCTGACGTTAAATCAACTGGAGTTTGGAAACGATACGGTGAATTTGGATCGATTTGACATTATCAACCTGATAAAAGAAGTAATACAGTCAACCAATATTCTGGCGCAGCAGAAACATGCAAAAATTATTTTTCAGGAAACCAAACCGGTTTATGTCTGGGCGGATGAATATAAAGTGGAAGAAGTGGTGACGAATTATATCAGCAATGCTTTGAATCATGTGGACGGTGATAGGGTTATTGAGGTAAAAGTTCAAAAACAGGGGGAAAAAGTCCACGTCTCTGTGTTTAATACAGGTATTCCCATTCCGGATGAAGATCTGGATAATATCTGGATTAAATTCTATAAAGTTGACAAAGCAAGGACCAGGGAATATGGCGGCAACGGGATTGGATTGTCGATTGTAAAGGCGATAATGGATTCTTTTCATCAGGATTTTGGGGTTGTTAATTATGATAATGGGGTGGAGTTCTGGTTTGAATTGGATGGGGATGAATTGCAAGTGTGATGGGGTGTTGGGAACAGGACATTATGAACAGGACATTATGAACAGGACGCCGGGAACCACTGCCAAACTTCTTATGCGAACCGGACTCCTTCGGCGGTCGTTCGAAGCCCCTTAAAGCAGTCATCACTCGGGAATGCCCTCGTGACTCCTTGGGTCTTCTCTCTTCCTTACGCTGCTTCGCAAGCTGCACAGCTACCCTCATACACCGGATTTTTCGCATAAGAAGTTTGGCAGTGGTTCCCGGCTGTTTCTTTATGGCGATACATTTTGCTGTATTATGTTTTGCTTTTCAACCTCTAAAGGAAGTCTCACCCACCACTTCTATGCGAAAGCGGTGGGTGGGATTTTCTGATTGAAAAGATAAATGCTTTAGAAAACCAGCCAAGAATCCCTGTAAAACTTCCTTATGCGAACCGGACTCCTTCCAAACATTTATAATTACCGGGTAGCTTTTTTTGTATTAAATGTTATAATGGAGAAGGAATAAATGGAGGCGAAAAAATGAAAAATGATGTGATAATTATAGGTGCAGGACCGGCCGGAATCTTTACGGCTTTAGAATTGATACGCAGAAAACCGGAAAGCAGAATCATAATAGTAGAAAAAGGACGACCCATAGAAGAACGGCAATGTCCCAAAAGTAAGACCAGGAAATGCGTGAACTGTAAGCCGTACTGCCATATTACAACCGGATTTTCCGGTGCGGGTGCGTTTTCAGATGGGAAGCTTTCACTCAGTTATGAAGTGGGTGGTGATTTGCCGGAGTTACTTGGGGAAATGTTTGCCCAGGAAATGATTGACTATACGGATAAGATTTATCTTGAGTTTGGCGCTGATGAGCATATAGAAGGAATAAATCAAACAGAAGAGGTAAAAGAGATCAGACGCAGGGCAATCGGGGCAGGATTGAAACTTGTGGATTGCCCAATCCGTCATCTGGGTACTGAAAAAGCCCAGGAAATTTATTTGTCGATCCAGAATTATCTAAAGGAACAGGGCGTGGAGTTAATTTTCGGATATCATTGTACGGATGTAATATTGGAGGGCGGAGCGTGCAGGGGTGTTCGTATCGAAAAGGGAACGGATCAAAAGGATTTATACGCAGAACACATTGTGGTAGCTACCGGAAGGCGGGGGGCTGACTGGCTGGAAAGGCTCTGCAATGTGTATGATATTGCCCATCAGCCGGGAACGGTAGATATTGGCGTGCGTGTGGAAGTACGCAATGAAGTTATGGAGCGGGTAAATAATGTACTTTATGAGTCAAAATTGATTGGTTATCCCAAACCCTTTAAGAATAAAGTACGTACCTTTTGCCAGAATCCGGGCGGTTTTGTCAGCCAGGAAAACTATGACAATGATTTGGCAGTTGTAAACGGTCACTCTTATAAAGAATTGAAGTCAAATAATACGAATTTGGCTATCCTTTGTTCACATAATTTCAGCATCCCGTTTAATCAGCCTATTGAATATGCGAGAAAGGTGGGGGAGCTGACCAATATGCTGGGGGCCGGACATATCCTGGTACAGCGCTACGGTGATATTCTGGACGGCAAGAGGACCTGGCCGAAGGAATTAGTCCGGTCAAATGTAAAGCCAACATTGCCGGATGCAGAGGCAGGCGATATTACGGCAGCCATGCCATACAGGGCAATGCTGAACATCATTAATTTTATTCAGGCAGTAGATAAAGTAGTACCGGGGTTTGCATCCGAAGAGACATTGTTATATTCGCCGGAATTGAAATTTTATAGCAACCGTGTTAAAATGGACAAAGATTTTAATACCAATATAAAAGGATTACATTGTCTGGGTGATTCCAGCGGTTGGACAAGAGGTCTTATGATGGCTTCCATGATGGGAGTTTTGATGGGACAGAAACTATAGGTAAGGTCATAATGCATAGAATTATGATGCTGCACATATTACGCCGGGATAATAAGTGAGGAAGCGAAAAATGATAGCAATTATTGATTATGGTGCGGGAAATCTGAAAAGTGTTGAAAAAGCATTGCATTATTTAGGGGAAGAGGCAGTCGTTTCCAGGGATAGAAATGTTATTTTAAATGCGGATAAAGTCATTTTACCGGGTGTCGGATCTTTTGCCGATGCCATGGTGCATTTGAAAAAATACGGGATGGATAAGGTCATTCATGAAGTTGTGGAGCAAGGGAAACCTTTTATAGGCATCTGCCTGGGTCTTCAGCTTCTATTTGAACGAAGTGAAGAGGCTCCGGGAGTGGAAGGACTGGGAGTTCTTAAAGGAGAGATTTTGCGGATACCGGAAAAGGAGGGGATGAAAATACCCCATATGGGATGGAATTCATTGAAATTACAGAATCAGGGCAGACTGTTCCGGGGAATTTCGGGAAATCCATATGTGTATTTTGTACATTCTTATTATCTGAAAGCGGCAGAACCTGAGATCGTAAAGGCCTCAACGGAATATATTACGCAGATACATGCGTCGGTAGAAAAAGAAAACGTATTTGCATGCCAATTTCATCCGGAAAAAAGCAGTGATATTGGATTACAAATTTTGAGAAATTTTGCTTACATTGATGAAAAGGAGAGTGTCTGACATGTTTACGAAAAGAATTATACCCTGTTTAGATGTTCATAATGGCCGAGTGGTAAAAGGCGTTAATTTTGTGAATTTGCAGGATGCAGGAGACCCTGTTGAGATCGCGGCGGCATATGATAAGGCCGGCGCTGACGAAGTGGTATTTCTGGACATTACCGCATCTTCGGATGCCAGGAAAACGGTGGTGGATATGGTGCGTAAAGTAGCGGAAAACGTATTTATTCCCTTTACGGTTGGCGGCGGTATACGCACGGTGGAAGATTTCAAAGCATTGCTTCGGGAGGGTGCCGATAAGATATCTATTAATTCATCCGCAATTAATACACCGGACTTAATCAGCCGGGCGGCAGATAAATTTGGCCGCCAGTGTGTTGTAGTTGCCATCGATGCACGCAGAAGAGAAGATGGCACGGGATGGAATATATATAAAAACGGAGGACGGATTGATACTGGTATCGATGCAGTAGAATGGGCTATGAATGTAGATAAACTGGGAGCCGGAGAAATCTTACTGACCAGTATGGACTGCGATGGGACAAAGGCAGGATATGACCTGGAACTGACCGGATTGATTGCACAAAACGTTTCGGTTCCGGTGATCGCTTCCGGAGGTGCAGGGACGTTGGAACATTTTTATGAGGCATTGACAACAGGAAAAGCGGATGCGGCATTGGCAGCTTCTTTGTTTCATTATAAGGAGCTGGAAATCATGGAAGTGAAGGAATATCTGAATGCAAAAGGTGTGCCGGTGAGATTAAAGTGAAAGAATCTGCCGGAAAATCACAAAAACCTCTATATGAATAAATTTATCAGATTAAAACACAGGAGGATAAAGTATGGGAATGATACAAAACGACTGGCTGCCTGCAGTTAGTTCAGAATTCAAAAAACCATATTATACGCAGCTCTATAAATTCATGAAAGAAGAATATTCCACACGCATGATCTATCCGTCAGCGGAAAATATATTCAACGCATTCCACTTCACCCCATTACAGGATGTAAAAGTCCTGCTGCTGGGTCAGGATCCCTACCACAATGAAAACCAGGCTCATGGACTGAGTTTCTCCGTCCTGCCGGAGCAAAGTGATATTCCCCCTTCACTCCAAAACATATACAAAGAATTACACGATGATCTGGGGTGTTACATACCAAACAATGGCTACCTGAAAAAATGGGCAGAACAGGGGGTGCTTCTGTTAAATACGGTATTGACTGTTCGTGCCCATCAGGCCAATTCACATCAGGGAAAAGGATGGGAACAGTTCACAGATGCGGTCATCAAAGCAGTAAATGAACAAGACCGCCCCATTGTCTATCTGCTGTGGGGAAGACCGGCTGCGTCCAAGATACCTATGCTTACCAATCCGAAACATTTGATATTGAAGGCTCCGCATCCAAGTCCCCTGTCGGCATACCGGGGGTTTTTTGGGAGCAGACCTTTTAGTCAGGCAAATAAATTTTTGGAGGCCAATGGTGTTCGGGGGATTGACTGGCAGATTGAGAATACTTAACCGGATGACATTGTTTGGGAAAGGGAGTGATGTTAAGGATAATCCTGAAACATACGACTTGTACATAAAACATCATGAATCTGGGATATCGAGATTAAAGATAGCAACGCCTGCTTAAAAGCAGGCGTATTTTCTTGTGAATAATTGGGTTCAGAAAAGTATACCAAATTCGACCATAAACTGGTGCTGAATTCGACGTTAAAACTGGTAAAATGTTAGAACTTATGCTATACTGATATCGTAAAATGCGTTAGTTAATTGTGTTGTTTCGCTTGAAAAGATTCGCTAAAAGGGGGCGGTAAATATCATACATAAGAAAACACAGGATACCGGTGAAGAATGTTACCGCCGCTTTCTTGAAGGAGACACAGACGCGTTGGAAGAATTGGTCGAATTATACGGAAAAAGTTTGATGATGTTTATAAATAGCTTTGTGAACGATATGTATGATGCGGAGGAACTGATGATCGAAGTTTTCGCACGTCTTATCACAAGCAACAGTCGTTTCCAGGGCAGGTCATCTTTGAAAACATATTTGTTTGCTATTGGCAGAAGTCTTGCTTTACGTCACCTGCAAAAAAGAAAAAAAGAAAACCATCTTTCTCTTTCGGACTTCGAAGCAGAAAAGAGAGATTATTATTTACCCGAGATGAACCTGCTAAATAAAGAACGTTCAAGGCAGCTTTATGAAGCGATGAATGAATTGAAAGCGGATCACCGCCAAGTCTTATATTTGCTTTATTTTGAAGAAATAAGCTATGCGGACGCAGCTAAGGTATTAAAAAAAACTGAGAAGCAAATAGCCGGTCTTGCATATAGGGCAAAGGCTTTACTGAAAAATAAACTTGAAAAAGAGGGATTCGACTATGGGGAATAAACGAGAAATTTTGCGACTTTCGAAAATATTTGCTATATTATGCAATAAGGAGCTCATGATTTGCTGTTCATGTTGATTCGTGGATTTTAAAATTATTTATACTTTTGGGGCTGTCTCACCAGGTTCACACCATGCGACAGTTCTTTTTATGTAAAAAAATAAAATTTATTAAAATAAAACGTGAATTTTTCAGATTTGGCGTATCTAAGATAGTGAGAGGGTTTTTGTTTAAGAACAAAAAATACGGATATTTATAAAAAGGAGGAGGACCATGAAAAAAATAACACAAAAAGCATTATCAGTGATGATGATAATGTCTATGATTTTAACATGTATGACTGTAGGGATGCCGAAGGTTAACGCCGCAGCCGGCGACTGGGGAGGGAACGGCTCATCCGGGACCCCCTATACCATATCTGACGCCGTGGGATTGGCAAAGTTGGCCACAAACGTAAACAACGGAAACTCCTATCAGGGAATTTATTTTACCCTGACTGCTGATATTAATCTGTCCGCCTATGACAATTGGATGCCTATCGGGCTTAATTTTAACGGTTATGTCGGTTGTGTATTTGCCGGGAATTTTAACGGAAACGGCAAGAAGATAAGCAATCTAAAAATAAGCAGAAATGAACTCAGTGATATTGGTCTGTTTTCAGTCAATGCAGGTACGATTTTCGATCTTACCATAGTGAACGGCTATGTCTACGGACGCAGCCATGTCGGCGGCGTAGCCGGAGTGAACTTAGGCAGCGGCACGATCCGAAACTGCGAATATACCGGCGAAATCTGGGGCGATGACGCTTACGCCGGCGGTATCACGGGGTATAATAGCGGAACGGTCACCGGCTGCTCCCACACGGGGAACGTAAAGGCCAGAACCCATCTGGGCGGCATCGTGGGGCAAAACGACTGGGAAGTGGTAGACTGCACCAACTACGCCGGCGAAATTTGGTGCAATAGCACGGATACAACCAGTATCGGCGGCATTGCGGGTTATAACGAAGGTCCTGCGACAGGCGTTTACGGATCTATCAGCAACTGCGTCAATTATGCAAAGGTCAACAGCCAGTACACTCCGGGAAATATCGCTAATACCGGCGGCATCACAGGGACGAACTATGCATCCGTCAATGACTCCCACAATTATGGCCCCGTACTAAGCTTCGGTGCAGCGGGCGGCATCACGGGCTGCAATTACAGCGATATGAACCGCAACGTAAACGAGGGAATGGTGTTTGCGTCCTGTCCGGGGGGCGGCATTGCTGGGAAGAATATCGGCAACGATGCAGAGGTAGAAACTTGTACCAACACGGGTTCTGTCTTTGGCTCTGTCTCAGGCAGTCAAAACCTATACCGTGTCGGTGGTATAGTTGGATATAATGAGTCTGGTTTTATTTTCAATTGTAATAATAAAGGGCAAATCACGGGTACCGATTCACCCGATCTCAACTGCTCAGTTGGAGGCGTAACGGGATACAGTGATGGACTTATAGATGCATCCTATAACGAAGGGAACGTAACCGGCAGTGGCAACTGGATAGGCGGCGTGGCAGGGCGCGTTTTCGGAGGAGGCATCGTGAACAGTTATAATAATGGAGCCGTAAACGGTCAAAAAGGAGTCGGCGGCGTGGCAGGGAACGACCACATCGGCTTGATCATAAACTGTTATAACACCGGCGCCGTCAGCGGAACGGAAAATGTCGGCGGGGTGGCAGGCTGGAGCGATGCGGCAATTGAGGATTGCTACAACACAGGCGATGTTACTTCGTCAGGGGATTACACCGGCGGGATTGCCGGATTAAACGCGATTTACGATAGTGACAATAAGGGGACGATAGATAATTGCAATAACAGCGGCAAGATTTCCGGATTAAGCTATGCCGGAGGTATTGCCGGCAAAAATGATAATACCATAACAAGGAGCTATAACACAGGCATTACTACCGCCACCAGCTACTATGCCGGTGGGATCGCCGGCTATCAGGCCAACGGCGCTTTAATAAACCGTTGTTACAACAACGGAGTGGTGAACGGCGGAAGCCGGATCGGAGGACTTGCGGGACAAAACACAGGTACGGTGCAAAATTGTTATAATACGGGCGAAATAAGCGGCGAAAGCCGGATTGGCGGCGTGATCGGTGAAAATTCAAAGCTGGTTCAATTTTGTTATAACACGGGTCACGTTGGCTCAACCGAAAATTATTTCGGAGGGATAAGCGGAACCAATTATTCCATTCCCCATACGTCTATAATAGCCACAGTAAAAAAATGCGTTAACGCAGGGTCGGTGAATGGTGGTGATTTTGGCGGGAGCATAGGATATAATGACAACGGGGGTATGAGTGACAATTACCGTTATAAATTCGCTGCTGTTAATGAAAACGTGATATCCGATACCGGGGAAAATAACGGTGCGACCGCAACTGCGGTTCAACTTAATTTGCAAGACTGGTATATTGCCTATGGCTGGACGTTTTCACAGGATAATTGGATATGGGAGACCGCGGGATTTCCCAAGCTGGGAATCGGTACGGAAGAAAATCTATTAAACTTTAATTTAAAAATACCCACAATCAATGATCTTGATTATAACCTGCAGGCCGTTACCTATAACGGATCCGGGCAACCGGTATCTGTAACTGCAAAAAGCAGCGTTACGGGGATGGGAGTGGTCACGGTTACATACAATAATTCAGCTGACGTACCGGCGGACGCAGGAACGTATACTGTAAGGGCAATCATTGAAGAGGGGGCGGAGTATTATGGAGACACCCTGATGCTCGGAAATTATGTGATCAATCCGATACCTGTAACCATCAACATCAGTAATACAACGCAGGTTTATAACAACACTGCGCGTTATGTGACCGTAAGCACATCACCCGCCGTAGAGTATACCGTCACTTATTCACAGGGAGGAACAACGGTCGCATCACCCACCGATTTAGGCACATATGACGTAAAGGTAATCGTGACAGCCGCAAACCATACAGGTGAAAAAACGGCAGTCTTAATCATCAGCGATAAATACATTCCGGATGTGACGTGGCCGGAATATGACGAAATCACATATGGGTCGAAAGCATCCGACGCAGTGCTTTTGGCTGAAGGCAGCGCAGCGTATAACGGAAGTGATGTGCCCGGGAATTTCATATTTGAATATCCGGACGATATTCCCGTCGCCGGAGACCCACAGGTATCTATGCGGTTTATTCCGGAAGATACGGTAACTTATGCAGAGGTTACCGGCGAGGTGCGTATGAAGGTGAACAAGGCAGATTATAATCTTGTAATAACCGGAATACCAGGTTCTATAACCTGTGGCGACAGCTTTACACTTCATACAACAGGAGGCGGAACCGATATTGTGACCTATACGTCCAGTAACGTTAAGATAGCGGCCATAAACGGCAGCACGGTCACCGCTGTCGGAGCAGGCACAGCGACAATTACGGCGGTCAAGGAAAGCGATGACAACTATAACCGTGCCACAGCAACCAATACCATTACCGTTAAGTCTCCCCCTGTAACCGACTTACGGTTAAATACAACATCTAAAAAACTGGTGTTCAAAAGCAAATTTACGTTAAAGGCTACAGTTATACCTGCAAATGCAGATAGTATAGTCAGCTATTCCAGTTCAAATACAAAAGTTGCGTCTGTTGATTCAAAAGGTACTATAACTGCCAAAAAAGTGGGAACCGCAAACATAACGGTTAAGGCAGGAAACATAAGCAAAACCTGTAAGGTAACCGTAACGAAAAAGCAATTAAGCAAGCCTGCAAAACTAAAACTAACGGCAAAGAATGCGACCTGGAAGAAAGTCAATAATAACAGCGGTTATACATTAAAGATCCTGCAGGGTAAAAAAGTTATCGTAAAAGCCACTATAAAAAAAGGCAAGACTTCATATAAGATTAAAAAAGGGTTATTGAAAAAGGGAAAAAAATATACGTTTACTTTAATAGCAAAAGGCAAGGGGAATTATAAAAATTCAAAAACTGCTAAGAAATCGGTGAGAATTAAGTAACTTCTGTTAATCCGCTTTGACTTGTAACGCAGCATGATGATATAAATCTCCGATGAAGTGGCTCGTTCCGTGGAGGATTTCCGGAATATTATGATGTAATTGAATACTGAAAAGGCCGATATATTCAAAATTATCGGTCTTTTTAATGCCTTATATATTGTACCAGTAATTTGCATAGGTATTTAGAGAACGTTGTACTGGACAGTAAAAATCAAAAGTTTTATAATTATGCTGACAAATCGTTAGACGCACGAGCGTTTACATTTATATTACATTCCAATGTAGTTTTGATAATACTTGATGATGTATAATGAAAACCAGGAGGTATTGAAATATGGCAAAGATACTTGTGATAGAAGATAATGAATCCATTTCAAGTTTAATATGTATGAATCTTTCCGTAGTGGGGTATGAGGTGAAGCCTGTTTTTGAGGGAAATGCCGCGCTTGAGATGATTGAAAGCGGCGAGCATTTTGACCTCGCCATTGTTGATATCATGCTGCCTGGAACAGACGGCTTCGAACTCATGACGCCGCTTGGCAGCAGAAATATTCCGGTCATCTACCTCACTGCCAGGAATGACATTGAATCCAAAGTGCGGGGCTTAAAAGGCGGTGCGGAAGATTATATTGTCAAACCTTTTGAAGTTCTGGAGCTTCTTGTACGCATTGAAAAGGTGTTAGAGCGTCGCGGCAATGCGGATTTATCAATTACCGTGGATAATCTGGAAATTTTAACGGATGAGCGCATAGTCAAACAAGATGGCCGGCCGCTCTATCTGAAACCGCGCGAATTTGACTTCCTGGTTTTGCTTGCGAAAAATAAAAATGTAGCTCTGTCCCGTGAGAAGATATTGGCGGAGGTGTGGGGCATGGACTTCATGGGTGAGACGCGCACGGTGGATGTACATATCACTCAGCTTCGCAAAAAAACAGGTCTCAACATTTCGAGCGTACCCAAAGTTGGCTATCGATTGGAAGAACGGCGATGAAAATATCAAGCAAGCTCACTCTTTTTTCCATAGCCATAACCACGGTCGCCATCATTCTTTGCTGCGCTATTTTACTCATTACAACAGCGGGCAACCATATTAACAGTGCCGTCAGCAGCGGGATTGCAGAGCTGAAAATGCTGTCTAATTCCTTCCATGCCGAAATGGATGTCGTCGTCAGCGATGATAACATGTCAGAAACTGCAAAAAGCAGTCTCATCCTCTATGTGTTTCGGAAATACACAAGTGTTTCCGTCAGCGGTGCGCATTATATTCTAAGCGATGGCGAAGAGACTATGTATAACGATTGCCCCATCGACCCCAGACCTTCGCTGCCTGACCTGAAAGCGCATTTAGAAGAAGCAGATAACAGCAGAGCCTCAAACGAGGAATCTGTTCTCTGGCCGAGTGCTGTTGTGGCGCTTGATGGACGTAAATATCTTGTTGTGGGGCATTATAGTAACATGCTTAGAGACAGGATTTACTATGAACACGAAATTTATTTGGTGCGGGATATTACCGTCGTATATGACGGGATTGCCAAGTTGGGTGTCTGGTTCGCCTTAATTGCGTCTGGCACGATTCTCGTTTGCGGGCTTACGATGGTGATTCTGGTTCGCCGCACCCTGCTCCCCCTTGGCGTACTCAGGAAAAACGCTGCTGCGCTTGCGAATGGGCAGTATGATAATCGGATTCAGGTCTTGGGTAAGGACGAAATTACAGAACTTGGAGCCGGCTTCAACAAAATGGCCGATGCGATATCCCTTCATATTGAAACGCTGGATGATACGCTCACGCAGCGAAAGTTGCTGCTGTCTGCCTTAACGCATGAATTGAAAACCCCTATGACGGTTATCATTGGCTACTCTGAAGCCTTGATGAAGGTCAGTTTATCAAAAGAGCAAAAGGAGGAATCCATCGCCTACATCAACCGGGAATGCCGCCGAATAGAGCGTTTATCGCAAAAAATGATACAGCTTATAACCTTGCAGGATGGCGAACAGCCGGAGATAGAAAGACAGCCTGTGTCAAAGCTGTACGATGCTGTAAAAGAAACACTGATGACAGCAGCACAAAAAGAGAATATAATGCTGGCATTTGACGATGCAGGTAATTTATCTTTTGATATGGACATCGATATGATGGCCAGCGTTCTTATCAATTTGTTTGATAATGCGCGTAAAGCCGAAGCGAAGCATATTTCTATCACCGCCGACCATACCGGCATTATGGTAAAAGATGACGGCAAAGGTATTCCGGAGTCTGAGATTAAAAAAATCACGCAGCCTTTTTACATGGTAGATAAATCATACAGTCAATCGGTTGGAGGGAGCGGACTTGGGCTGGCGATATGCGAGCTGATACTTGTGGCGCATGATGCGCACTTCCATATTGAAAGCCGGCAAGGGACTGGTACCGCAGTTAGAATTTTTTTCGAAAAATTACATTTTGATGATACTCTGCTGAATACATGAAAACGCAAAAGGCATTATGATAAAGCTGGTTTTACTGATATAGAAATAAAAATATAGGAGGAATCAGTTTTATGAAAAAAAGAACAATATCATCTGCATTAAGTCTTATCATTGCCCTGTCTCTTTGTGCCTGTCAGCCTACACCGGAGCAAGAAGCGGTCGTGAATAAAGGGGGCGGAGCATTAGAGAAGAAACTTATGGAAAAAAATACAGAAGAGTCCACAGATCGTGCTGCCACAACACGACAAGAAGAGAAGGGGAATACAGGCAAGCCAACGGGTCATGCTGCCACAACATGGCAGGAAGAATTGAAAACCCAAGACGGGGTTATTAGCATTCATGTGAATGCAGCGGTAAACCTGCCGGATAAAAATCAGCTGCCGGTAGTAAATGTCAAGCCGCACGCATTTACGATAGATGAAGTTGAAACGATCGTTCATGAACTTTTTGGTGATAACACGCTTTATAATGATGATTATTATCTCAGAAAGGATGAGCTTGAAAAAGAGATGAACGCCTACCGTGCCGATCTCGAAAGTTTAAAAAGTACAGGAAAATGGTCCGAGCTTCATATGGATGAATCAGAGAGAGGGCAGCCCTGTGGGGCAGAAGTGCTCGAAGTGAACATTGAGTGGGTTGGAGAAATGCTCAAGACAGTAGAAGAAGCATATGAAAATGCTCCCGATACCATACCGGAAGTAACCGAAATAGCATATAGAGAAAATGATGGCATGAAAACAATTATGCTGCGTGATGATCAATCAATACCGGCATGCATCGGCGTGAGTGTAATAGAGGGTTTCGAAATTCCGGGTGATTCGTATATAGAATACCGGGATTGGAAAGGTGCAGCGTATAGAACTGCTTCTGTTTTGGGCGATTCTGATCAAATAGAAATAAAGACAACGAAAGAGGAAGCGATTGCGATTGCGTCTGAATTTATAAAAAGCATCGGACTGGATTGCAGCCTGACCTCGGTAAGAAGTGCGAAAGATGGCACTTCCCTTGCATATCAGTTCATCTTTAGCAGAAATATTGAGGGGGTGCCATGCCCGTATATAGAGACCAATAACGCAACATCTCTTGGTGCAGACGGCGCAGAATACCGGGAACCCTGGTATGATGAGCGAATAGAAGTGATGGTAAACGATGACGGTTTGATTGGATTTGAATGGCAGGGTCCTCCTGAAATACTTGAGACAATCAATGACAATGTAACAATCAAAACTTATGATGAGATTATTGAGACCGCACGCACGATTTTACCAATGCAATTTGAGAAAGAATCCCTTAATGAGAAGCAGAGAGATGTTACGATATGCGAAGTTGCCCTTACGATGATGAGAGTTGCCAGAATGGGTACGGACAATGAATACTTTTATTTACCTATTTGGGATTTTATTGGCTATTTTGGAGAAAATATAGATACCAATATTACCGAGGATAACCCTGGCGCCATGAAATCTTTTCTTACATTAAACGCAGTAGATGGCAGTGTAATAGACAGGAGTTTAGGCTATTAGTAATCCTACTCTGGCTTAAAATACTAGTAGATTTAAAGAGAGAAAGGGTCACCGTTTGGTGATCCTTTTGTGATATAATCCGGTTTCTGATATCCATAATTATCTTAATATTATGAAGAAAATCAGGGAAATAATGTGTCTGAATTTTTAAATAATTACGATTTTTTTATAATTTTATGCGAAATAAAATCACCTTTAAGAGATGAAAAAAAGGCTTATCACTGCGGTTTGCTGACCCGTTTTTCTATAGAATAGGTTTGAATTCATTTATTCACGCAAGCAATGAGCCAAGCGCAGGAATGTTTTTCTCCTGCATTTAGCGAAACTTTCCGCCGAACGCAGGTGAGGGGGATTTTCCGCTGCCGCAAGGTTCAAATACCACGCAGCTCGCTTCGGGGTATTTGGTTTTCAAGTCTGTGGAAGACATTTTTTCGAAGCTGTAAGTGAGTTTTTAGCGAAAAAGCGGTAAAATATTGTTGGATTGTGCTCCTTAAATGGAAGTTATTATATGAATTTGAAGGATTAATTGTTGATATTCAATCGGGTATTATTTTAATAGAAAAGGTTCCTCAGCTCTCAAAAACAGAATTGAATAATTCTTTTTGCTTTTGAATAATGATATGCTTAAGGTACAGTTGTTTATTAGCAAAGCCACATTAGAATAGAAATATTTTTAGAAATTATAACTAACTTTTGATTCGAATAACCGACAATAAATTTATCCCATGTTACACTAAAAAGCAGTATACAAATGTATAATAAAATGCTATAATCAAACTACGTATAGAGGTCATGGTGTGGTATTATACAGAACAAGATTTACAAGCGATTGCCGCTCTTATGGATAATAAGTTATCGGTAATCAAGACAGATATTCAGGAAATGAAGACATAAAGAGGAGGTGAAACTATTTTGTAACTCGTAAACTCACACCAGGAAATAAAAATCATGGCAACTGAAAGGAGATATTCATGAAACAGAAAAGTGGAAACACAAAACGATTTTTTTCAATGCTGCTAATTATGGCTCTTTGCATTACATCAATTGCGGTTATCCCTGCATCAACAGTTAAAGCAGCAGATACATCTTATAAAGACATGGTTAATGTTAATTCTTCCATGTATGATGAGAACGATCATGATGAGCAGCCGGATATAGGAGATATTGGTACGACGCCTATTATTGGTCATGATTATGTTAAGGCATTATTTGGCACCGCCTCATGGGCAGACCCTAATCCATATGTTTTTTCGAACGGCGATACCGCTCATATCTATCTCGCTGCTTTTGATGACAGCTCCGGCTCTTATTTTGATGGCCGTACGGACGGCATCTGCGGTGTCGAATTCGAACACTTCCAGTACATTACTCGAATCGGTTATAGTGCCAGACAGAGCGTGGATCGTTTGAACGGTGCATTTTTCGAAGGCTCGGAGGACGGAACAGCTTATGATCTTCTGTATACCCTGGACGATTGCATCACCCCTGGCGAAATGGTCTACAAAACAATTGGGGACGGCTTAAAGGCCGACAAAGCATACAAATATTTCCGTGTAAGGGGTACCGGTTTAACGGGTAAGGAACTCAACCCTTTTGATATAAAATTATACACATATGACACAGCCGGGAATGGTGACGACGTCCTTAGTGAGCTTCCAATACCGTCAACTATATATTCTGACAAACTCGACTTGCCAAGTTCTATTGCCGGCCTTGACGTAACATGGGTGTCAAACACACCGAATGTTATGGATAACAGCGGTAATGTTGTAACGGCATCACGTCCGGATACGGCCAGACTTACTGCTACACTTCAGTGGAATGTTGGGAGAACTTATACTCAAGAATTTACTGTAAAGATAGAAAGCCAAACACCCGTAGTAAACGCGGCAGGTGCGGCTTCCGTAGTCTACAACGGCAGAACGATTACCCTGTCATCTGTAAACGACCTGTTTACACTGGGTGCCGGGGCCGGAAAAGCGACTTATTCCCTGGAGGGGAGTTCTGAAGCAACCGGAGTGGGTGATCTTAACGCAGAGACAGGGGTGCTGACGGTAACCAAAGCTGGAGACTTCAAAATTGGTCTTGTCACGGCAGCAACAGAATCACATGAAGCAGGAGCTAAAGTTATTGCCACGCTAACGGTAGCTAAAGGTACCGCATCGGCACCGGCTGCTCCGACCCTGCCAAGCTACAACGACCCTGAGGACGATCCCGTAGGAACGAAAAGTATAACCTTACGTGAGGTGGCCGGTATGGAATATGGAATAGGCACTGACACAGGCATAGCATGGCAGGATTCCGCAACGTTTGACAATCTGAATACGGGTACTGAGTATACCTTCTACCAGAGAAAAAAGGAGACGGATTTATATAATGCTTCCGCCGCAAGCAACCCGTTGACTGTCGCAACATACAAAATACCCGTAACGAACAAAGCAGGTGCGGCTACCGTTACTTACAATAACGCAACAATTGACCTGTCAGGCGTTAGCGGATTGTTTACGGTTGATCCGCAGGCCGGTCAAAGGACTTATTCCATAGAAAGCGAAGGTACCACCGGTGCCGGAACCATTGCCGCAGGGACAATGAAATTGACGGTAACCAAAGATGGCGTCTTCAAGATTGGACTTGTAACGGCGGATACCGCAACACATCAGGCCGGTGAAAAAGTGATTGCCACTTTGACGGTAAAGGCGAACACCTATACGGTGACCTATAACAAAAATGGCGCAACAAAAGGAAACGTTCCTGCCGATACCACGAAATACGCGGCGAATAGTCAGGCAACGGTTAAAGGCAAAGGAAGCCTTGTCCGCAACGGGTACACATTTGCGGGCTGGACGCTGAATGCCAAGGGAACCGGAAAAGTATATAAGGCAAACGAAAAAATAAGCATTACAAACGCCAGCGTCACGCTATATGCGAAATGGAACATCAATGCCAAAAAACCTACGATTAAAAAACAGCCAAAAGCTAAGAGCGTGAACCAGGGAACAAAATATACGTTGTCCGTTAATGCTTCCGTTAAGGCGATTAAGAAAGGTTCGAGTAAATTGAGTTATCAGTGGTACTCAAACACGAAGAATAACACAAAGGGAGGCAAAAAGATTAAAAAGGCCACAAAAAAGAACTTTGTAGTTCCAACAAACAAGAAGGGCACTCTGTACTATTACTGCATCATAACCAACACGGACTCTAAAGCTACGGGAGCCAAAAAGGCAGCCGTGACCAGCAAGAGAGCGAAAATTAAAGTAAATTAGTAATTGTCGTGCTTAGTCTAAAGACTGCATAGCGAATCCCCCAGAGTGGCGTCTCTGGGGGATTCGTTTGCTATAATGTCTGTTTTCTGATACTATATTAAAGAGCTGAATATCATCTATATTATCTCACCCCATATTCTTAACCGCCGTAGAAAGCATCAGTTTAATACGATTCAACTGATTCACCTCACTGGCACCCGGATCATAGTCAATGGCCACCACATTAGAAAGCGGATATCTATGCCGCAGCTCCTTAATAACCCCTTTACCAACTACATGATTCGGCAAACATGCAAAAGGCTGTGTACACACGATATTATTCGTACCGGAATGAATCAACTCCAGCATTTCCCCTGTCAGGAACCACCCCTCTCCGGTCTGATTTCCGATCGACACAATCGGTTTGGCATATTTAGCCAGATCCGCAATATGAGCAGGCGGTGTAAAATGCTTGCTTTTCTCCAATTCTTTGGCCGCAGTCCCCCGAAAACCTTCCAGTACCCGAATTCCGATATTCGCAATCCGTGCTGAAGATTTCTTCATACCCAGCTCGGAAGCTTTAAAATTACTGTTATAGAAGCAGTAGAGCAGAAAGTCCATTAAATCCGGAACCACCGCCTCCGCGCCTTCCGATTCAAGCAGATCCACCAGATAATTGTTGGCGGCCGGCAGGAATTTCACCAGAATCTCCCCTACCACACCGACCTTTGGCTTTTGAATATCCAGAATAGGAAGACGATCAAAATCCCGGATAATTTCCCGGCATAATTTTTTGAATCTTCCATAACTTACATGTTTTCCCGCAAGAAACTCTTTGCAGACAACCTCCCATTTTGCATGCATGGCATTTGCCGAGCCTTTTACCTTTTCGTAAGGACGCATACGGTAAAGGCAGCGCATAAATATATCCCCAAATACAACGGCATACATCCCCCGCATTACCATGGACAAAGAAATCTTGAATCCGGGATTTTTTTCCAGCCCGCTTAGATTAATGGAAATAACAGGAATATCCGAATGCCCTGTCTTTTCCAGAGCGCGGCGGATGAATCCAATATAATTGCTGGCACGGCAGCCGCCCCCGGTCTGAGAAATTAAAATTGCAGTTTTACTCAAATCATATTTACCCGACAACAACGCATCCATAATTTGTCCAACGACCATAAGTGAGGGATAACAGGCATCGTTATTTACATATTTCAGCCCCACATCCACTGCATTCTTATTGTCATTATCCAAAACTACCAGCTTGTAGCCGGAAGCGCAGAAAGCCGTCTCCAGCATTCCAAAATGAATCTGCGACATCTGAGGACAGAGAATCGTATAATTCTCCCGCATTTCTTCCGTGAAAATAACGCGGTTGATATTGGACGGTACAATAGTTCTCGTCAACTGTTTTTGTTCCCGTACACGAATCGCAGCAAGCAGGGAGCGAATACGGATACGTGCAGCCCCTAAGTTATTTACTTCATCAATCTTCAGGCAAGTGTATATTTTTCCGGATTTCGAAAGGATATCACTAACGGCATCAGTCGTCACTGCATCCAGTCCGCAGCCAAAGGAATTCAGCTGGATGAGATCCAGATTTTCCGTGGTTTTCACATAATTGGCAGCAGCATAGAGTCGGCTGTGGTACATCCATTGATCCATAACGATCAGCGGACGCTCCGGCTGGCTTAAATGGGAAACTGCATCTTCCGTCAATACGGCGATCCCATAGGAATTAATCAGTTCAGGAATCCCATGATGGATCTCCGAATCCACATGATAAGGACGTCCGGCGAGAACAATACCGCGTTTACCCGTCTCTTTCAGCCAGGTAATGGTTTCGTCTCCTTTTTTAGTAATCGCTTCCCGTACGTTCAAAAGCTCGTCCCAGCCGGCTGTTACGGCTTTCGTGATTTCCGACTGGGGAATATCCGGAAAGGATTTCAACAACTGGGAGAGAAGGGTATCCTTGTTGGTAAATGCCATAAACGGATTTCGGAAATCAATATTTTCAGTCTTGATCTCATCAATATTATTCTTGATATTTTCCGCATAAGAAGTTACAATCGGACAGTTATAATGATTGTTACTTTCCGGAAATTCGTTCCGTTCATACGGAATACAGGGATAGAATATAAATTTGACCCCCTGCTTAATCAGCCAGGTCACATGTCCGTGAGCCAGTTTTGCAGGATAACATTCTGATTCACTGGGAATGGATTCAATTCCCAGCTCATAAATCTTGCGGTTGGAAGGAGGAGACAGTACCACCTTGTATTTTAATGTATGGAAAAAAGTAAACCAGAAAGGATAATTCTCATACATATTCAATACCCGGGGAATTCCAACGGTTCCACGTACTGCTTCCGTTTCATCCAATGGTTTATAATGAAACATTAATTTATTTTTGTATTCGTATAAATTAGGAATATTTTCCTTATTCTTTTCTTTACCAATGCCACGCTCACAGCGGTTTCCGCTGACGAACTGACGTCCTCCGGTGAAATGATTTATGGTAAGACGGCACTGATTGGTACAGCCCTTACATTTGGCCATAGTAGTAGTGAATTGAAGCTGATTGATTTCATCGATACCCAGCATCGTAGTTTCTACGTCATCACTGTAACGTTCTCTTGCAACCAATGCGGCACCAAAAGCCCCCATAATACCTGCGATGTCAGGACGGATTGCTTCACAGTCGGCTATTTTTTCAAAGCTTCGAAGTACCGCATCATTATAAAACGTACCACCCTGAACAACGATATGTTTTCCAAGTTCGGAAGCATCGGAAACCTTGATTACTTTATAGAGTGCGTTTTTGATTACGGAATATGCAAGACCGGCTGAAATATCAGAGACATCAGCACCCTCTTTTTGCGCCTGTTTAACTTTCGAATTCATAAATACCGTGCAGCGTGTACCAAGATCAATGGGATTTTTAGCGAACAGCGCTGCCTGGGCAAAGTCCTGTATACTGTAATTTAAGGATTTGGCAAAGGTTTCTATAAAAGAACCACAGCCGGAGGAGCAGGCTTCATTTAACTGCACACTGTCCACGGTCTGATTCTTGATTTTGATACACTTCATATCCTGCCCCCCAATGTCCAGGATACAGTCCACCTCCGGATCGAAAAAAGCTGCCGCATAATAATGAGATACCGTTTCCACTTCTCCTTCATCTAATAACAATGCGGCTTTAATCAAAGCTTCACCATAACCGGTAGAACAAGAGTAGACAATATTGGCAGAGGGCGGCATCAGCTCATAGATTTCCTTGATTGCTCGGATGGTCGTCTTTAATGGACTGCCATCGTTGTGATTATAAAATGCATATAACAGAGACCCGTCTTCGCCAACCAGAGCCACCTTGGTCGTGGTAGAGCCGGCATCCACACCCAGGAAACAATTTCCTTCATAAGATTCGATGGGGCTGACTACGACATTATACTGATTCTGCCGTTCCATAAAAGTATCATAATCTTCCTGTGTTTCAAACAGGGGTTCCATGCGGGCCACTTCAAATTCCATTTTAATATCGGAAGATAATTTCCGGATCAAAGCGGTCAGCGTGGTAACCCCCTCCCCCTTGCAGTTTAAGGCAGAGCCAATTGCTGCAAAAAGGTGGGAATTCTCAGGTACAATGGTATGTTCTTCGTCCAATTTCAGGGTACGGATAAAAGCGCCTTTTAATTCCGACAGAAAATGCAGAGGTCCGCCTAAAAATGCGATATGACCGCGGATAGGCTTACCGCAGGCGAGACCGCTGATGGTCTGATTGACCACGGCCTGAAATATGGAAGCAGATAAATCCTCTTTGGTAGCCCCTTCATTAATCAGCGGCTGAATATCGGATTTGGCAAATACACCGCAGCGTGCCGCGATGGCGTATAAGGACTTATAATCTTTGGCATATTCATTTAGCCCGGCAGCGTCTGTCTGCAGAAGAGACGCCATTTGATCTATAAAAGATCCGGTACCGCCGGCGCAGATACCGTTCATACGCTGTTCTACGTTTCCGCCTTCAAAGTAGATGATCTTGGCATCTTCCCCGCCAAGCTCAATTGCCACATCCGTTTTCGGTGCAAATGCCTGAATGGCCGAGGAAACGGAAATAACTTCCTGCATAAAGGGAATATCCAGATGTTTGGCGAGTGTAAGCCCTCCGGAACCGGTAATCATTGGTGCGCAGTTCAGCTCTCCCAACTGCTCGTACGCCTTTTTAAAGAGTGACGATAACGTTTCCCGAATGTTGGCATAGTGTCTTTCATAGTCAGAAAATAATAGATTCTTTTCCGGATCCAGGACTGCAATCTTCACAGTCGTGGAGCCAATATCGATTCCAAGTGTATGTAAATTTGTCTGATTCATATGTATTTGCAGGAAAACCTGCATCCTCCTTACTGATTATAGTATATGGTAATATATGCGTTCAGGTCAAAGCAGATACTCGTAATTCACTTCGCCCGTAACCTCCTTGATTGTCAATGAACTGTCCGAACAGTCATTTTACACAGTGCCAGTACATTATACGACAAAATATGAAAAATATCAAATGGCACCTATTGTAAAATGAACGATTTTTATATATACTAAGAAAGCGTTAAAAAAATAAAGGAAATGGAAACTATGTATAAAATAATAAAACAAGACGGAAAAGCAAAACGAGGTGAGTTTCATACGGTCCATGGGACCATACAAACCCCTGTTTTTATGAATGTAGGAACCGCAGCGGCAATCAAAGGAGCCGTATCCACCATGGACCTGCAGCAGATTAAAACCCAGGTAGAACTGTCCAATACGTATCATCTGCATGTACGCCCGGGCGATACGGTAATCAAAAAAATGGGCGGGCTGCACAAATTCATGGTTTGGGACAAGCCTATCCTTACGGATTCCGGTGGCTTTCAGGTATTTTCCCTGGCCGGGCTTCGAAAAATCAAAGAAGAAGGAGTATATTTTAGTTCTCATATAGATGGAAGAAAAATATTTATGGGTCCGGAAGAGAGCATGCAGATTCAGTCAAATCTGGCATCCACCATTGCCATGGCATTTGATGAATGCTCTTCCGCCACAGCAGACAGAGAATACGTCCAGGCGTCCGTGGACCGCACAACAAGATGGCTGCACCGCTGTAAAACCAAGATGCGGCAATTAAATGAAATGGAAGATACCATTAACCAAAGGCAGATGCTTTTCGGCATTAATCAGGGCGCAGTCTATGAAGACATCCGCATCGCACATGCCAGAGAGATCGCAGAACTGAACCTGGACGGCTATGCCATCGGAGGTCTGGCAGTAGGCGAGTCCCATGAGGTAATGTACCGCATACTGGATGTGACCGTACCACATCTTCCGCTTAACAAACCTACCTATCTGATGGGAGTCGGAACACCGGCTAATATTCTGGAAGCAGTAGACCGGGGCGTAGATTTTTTCGACTGCGTGTATCCCAGCCGCAACGGACGCCACGGACATGTATACACCAATCATGGGAAACTAAACTTGTTCAATGCAAAATTCGAATTAGATGATGCTCCTATTGAGGAGGGATGCGGATGCCCCGCCTGCAGCCATTACAGCAGGGCTTATATACGCCATTTGCTAAAAGCAAAGGAAATGCTGGGGATGCGGCTTTGCGTCCTGCATAATCTGTATTTTTATAATACTATGATGGAAGAAATCCGGGCGGCAATTGAAAACGGACGGTACCAGGAATATAAGAAATGTAAATTAGACGGTATGAGATGAGAAACTAGGTACTAAATTCAAACGAATAGTTGGTTGAGGAGAGGACGCCGGGAACCAGCGCCAAACTTCTTATGCGAACCGGACTCCTTCGGCGGTCGTTCGAAGCCCCTTAAAGCAGTCATCACTCGGGAATGCCCTCGTGATTCCTTGGGTCTTCTCTCTCCCTTACGCTGCTCCGCAGCTACCCTCATACACCGGATCTTTCGCATAAGAAGTTTGGCGCTGGTTCCCGGCTGTTTCTCTAAGGCGATTTGGTCTGACGTATTGCTTTACATTTTGGTAAATGTCTTGGGTTGACAAGGACGCTAAATGTTTTCATAGTGAACCCAGCAGCACACCAGACTTAAGAAGTTTATGAAAAACAGCCAGGGATTCCTGGCGTCCCCCTTTCCAATACTTTGAAAAATTAATTTAATGAAAATTTCATAAAAACCAAAAAAGTGCTTGCTGAAAATGCAATATTTGTGTAATATGTTATCTATATGCAAATGAAAGAAAAATCGTAATGCACGAGGAGGAAATAATATGTATTTGTTAACAACAGACGGCACAGGCAGTATGGCAATGATGCTCGTTTATGTAGTGGTAATTGGAGTGGCTATGTATTTTCTGGCCATACGTCCGCAGAAAAAAGAGCAGAAAAGACTCAACGCCATGCTTTCTGAATTAGCGGTTGGAGACAGCGTAGTGACCACCGGAGGATTCTATGGCGTAGTAATTGATATCACGGATGAAGATGTGATCGTAGAGTTTGGCAGTAATAAAAACTGCAGAATTCCAATGAGAAAAGCAGCCATTGCCGAGGTGGAAAAGCCGGAAACGGAATGATAAAAAGACAGGCTTTTTAAGGGGATGTTGTTCTTGCAGCATCCCCTTTTTCCAGTTAAATAGTGTGAACCCACGGCAGCATGGCATCCGCAATCTCGACTTGCCATATTGATTACATTTTTAAATTTATCCATAAATCCTGTCTCCACTACAGATTATGGTTGAAATCTACATAAAAATGCATTATTATATCAGGTAAAGACTTTTTTTATTTAATTTTTACTTAGCCTCAACAAGAAGGGATGCAGGAAATGAATTATAAAATAGCAGTGATTCCGGGTGACGGAATCGGACCGGAAATCATAAAAGAGGCAGTGAAAGTTTTAGATGCTGCCAGTAAAAAAAATAATTTTTCTTTAGATTACAGCCAGGTTCTTTTAGGCGGCGCATCTATTGATGCACATGGAATCCCGCTGACGGAAGAAGCGGTAGAAATCGCAAAGAAAAGCGATGCGGTGCTGATGGGTTCCATTGGCGGGGATGCGGCAACATCACCATGGTATAAGCTGGAACCGGCCAAAAGACCGGAGGCAGGCTTACTGGGCATACGAAAGGCATTGAATTTATTTGCAAATTTAAGACCGGCATATTTATATAAAGAGCTGAAAAAGGCATGTCCGCTGCGTGACGAGATCATAGGCGAAGGCTTTGATATGATGATTATACGCGAACTGACCGGTGGACTCTATTTTGGAGAACGAAAAACGGTAAAAGAAAACGGTATACATAAAGCCATTGATACGTTAGTATATGACGAAAATGAAATCCGCCGGATTGCGGTCAGAGGATTTGAGATTGCAGAAAAGAGACGCTGTAAAATTACAAGCGTAGACAAAGCAAATGTGTTGGACTCTTCCAGATTATGGAGGTCTGTAGTTGATGAAGTGTCAAAGAAATATCCCCATGTTACGCTGGAGCATATGCTGGTGGATAATTGTGCCATGCAGCTGGTAAGGAACCCGGGACAGTTTGATGTGATCCTGACGGAGAATATGTTTGGTGATATCCTGTCGGATGAAGCAAGTATGGTTACCGGTTCCATCGGTATGCTTTCATCGGCCAGCTTAAATGAAAGTAAATTTGGACTCTACGAGCCAAGTCACGGCTCTGCTCCGGATATTGCCGGAAAAGATATGGCAAACCCCATCGCAACCATACTTTCGGCAGCAATGATGCTTCGTTATTCCCTGGATCTGGAGACGGCGGCAGATGCGGTGGAGGCAGCCGTGAAGCAGGTGTTAAAAGACGGATACAGGACCGGGGATATTATGTCTGACGGATGTACGCAAGTGGGTACGGTCCGGATGGGTGACCTGATCGCAGAAAGAATATAGAATAAAAGAATATAGAATAAAGGATAGGTGAATTTATGAGAAGTGACGCAGTTAAGAAAGGTGTACAGCAGGCACCGCACAGATCATTGTTTCATGCACTTGGAATGACAAAAGAAGAACTGGAACGCCCTTTGGTGGGTATTGTAAGTTCTTACAATGAAATCGTTCCGGGGCATATTAATCTGGACAAAATCGTAAATGCCGTGAAACAGGGAGTCGCCATGGCCGGCGGAACACCGGTGGTATTCCCGGCGATTGCGGTCTGTGATGGTATAGCCATGGGGCATATAGGTATGAAATATTCACTGGTGACCAGAGACTTGATTGCAGACTCTACGGAAGCCATGGCATTGGCACACCAGTTCGATGCACTGGTGATGGTACCCAATTGTGACAAAAATGTACCGGGACTTCTTATGGCTGCCGCCAGAATCAATGTGCCTACCGTGTTCGTCAGCGGAGGTCCTATGATGGCAGGGCGGGTAAATGGCAAAAAAACCAGTCTGTCCAGTATGTTTGAGGCGGTCGGCGCCTATAGTGCCGGGAAGCTTTCGGAAGAAGAAGTGACGGAATTTGAAAATAAAACATGTCCCACCTGCGGTTCCTGCTCCGGCATGTATACTGCTAACAGCATGAACTGTCTTACAGAGGTACTGGGAATGGGACTTGGGGGAAATGGAACGATACCGGCCGTATATTCGCAACGGATCCATTTGGCGAAACATGCCGGTATGAAAGTGATGGAAATGTACGAAAGAAATATCCGCCCGCTGGATATTATGACGAAAGAGGCGATCTTAAACGCACTAACCGTAGATATGGCACTGGGATGTTCTACCAACAGCATGCTGCATCTTCCGGCAATTGCACATGAGATTGGATTTGATTTTGATATCGCATTTGCAAATGAAATCAGTGCCAAAACACCCAACCTGTGCCATCTGGCACCGGCAGGTCCTACTTATATGGAAGATCTGAATGAAGCAGGCGGTGTCTATGCGGTCATGAACGAATTGACGAAACTGGACTTATTATATACGGATGCGATGACAGCAACTGGCAAAACCGTAGGAGAAAATATTAAGGAATGTGTCAATTTGAATCCTGAAGTCATCCGTCCCGTGGAAAATCCATACAGCAAGACAGGCGGTCTGGCCGTCCTGAAAGGCAATCTGGCTCCGGATGGCGGAGTCGTAAAACGCTCAGCCGTCGTCCCGGAAATGATGATACATGAAGGACCGGCAAGAGTATTTGATTGTGAAGAAGATGCATGTGATGCGATTCTTTCCGGAAAAATTGTAGCAGGTGATGTGGTGATCATTCGCTATGAGGGTCCCAAAGGCGGTCCCGGTATGCGTGAAATGCTCAATCCCACATCTGAGATCGCAGGGATGGGACTTGGTTCCAGCGTGGCTCTGATTACGGATGGACGTTTCAGCGGCGCATCCAGAGGCGCATCCATCGGACATGTCTCACCGGAAGCAGCAGTAGGCGGCCCCATCGCATTCGTAGAAGAAGGCGATATCATTAAGATCAATATTCCGGAAAACAAGCTGGAAATTGAAGTAACACAAGAAGAGATGCAGGCGCGTAAAAGACAATGGGTTCCAAGAGAGCCTAAAATCACATCAGGATATCTGGCGCGGTATGCGTCTATGGTAACCTCAGGAAACCGTGGCGCTATTTTAGAGATCCCGAAATAAAAAGCCTGCTTCATATAAGAGGAAAAGGAGAACGTAATATGAAACTGACTGGTTCGGAAATAGTAATTGAATGTTTAAAAGAACAGGGCGTAGATACCGTATTTGGTTATCCGGGCGGTACTATTTTGAATATTTATGATGCACTTTACAAACACAGTGATGAGATCCGGCATATTCTGCCATCTCATGAGCAGGGAGCTGCTCATGCGGCGGACGGCTATGCACGTGTTACGGGAAAAGTAGGAGTCTGCATGGCCACTTCAGGACCGGGTGCAACAAACCTGGTTACCGGAATCGCTACGGCATATATGGATTCCGTGCCGCTGGTAGCCATCACAGCCAATGTGGCGGTACCCATGCTGGGAAGGGACAGTTTCCAGGAAATAGACATTGCCGGGGTAACGATGCCAATTACAAAGCATAACTATATAGTGAAAGACATTAAAAAGCTGGCAGATACCATTCGGAAGGCTTTCACAATCGCCCGGGAGGGAAGACCCGGTCCGGTTTTAGTGGATATCACCAAAGATGTAACAGCGGAACTGACCGAATATAGCCCTCAGAAGCCCTATAAAGTAGAGCGGAGTACGGAATATATCAGGGAAAAAGACCTGGAGATGGCAGTTTCTTTGATTAATAAGAGTAAGAAACCCTTCGTGTTCGTAGGCGGTGGTGCAGTGATTTCCGATGCTTCAGAAGAGTTAAATGAGTTCATAAAGAAATTAAATGCTCCCGTTGCAGATACGTTAATGGGAAAAGGAGCATTTGACGGTACGGATGAGCTGTATTGCGGAATGCTTGGAATGCATGGAACCAAAACCGCTAATCTGGGTGTCACCAAATGTGACTTGCTGATTGCCATAGGTGTGCGATTCAGCGACCGGGTAGTAGGAAATGCAAAGAAATTTGCGAAGAATGCTAAAATTCTCCATATTGATATAGATCCGGCAGAAATCAACAAGAACATTGTAGTGAATGCCTGTATTACGGGAGATATCAAAGAAGTTTTAAAAAGACTGAACAGCAGGATTGAAGAGCATAATCATGATGAATGGCTGGAGAGCATTTTTGAATTAAAAAATAAATATCCTTTGAAGTATTCACAGGAAGGCCTTAGCGGTCCATACATTATAGAAGAGATTTACAAAATCACCAAAGGAGATGCCATCATTACAACGGATGTAGGTCAGCATCAAATGTGGACGGCTCAGTACTACAAATTCAAAAAGCCCCATACCTTTATTACGTCCGGAGGTCTTGGAACCATGGGATATGGACTGGGTGCTTGTATCGGAAGTAAGGTGGGAAAACCGGATAAGACGGTCATCAACATAGCCGGAGACGGATGTTTCCGTATGAATATGAATGAAATCGCTACCGCAGCCCGCTACAATATCCCGATTATCCAGGTGGTTATCAATAATCATGTATTGGGAATGGTACGCCAGTGGCAGACCCTGTTCTATGATCAGCGCTATTCTTATACTACGTTGAATGATGCAGTCGATTTTGTGAAACTGGCTGAAGCAATGGGGGCTGCAGGTATTCGTGTAACGAAAAAGGAAGAAGTAGCACCGGCCATTGAAAAAGCCATATCACTTGGCAGGCCGGTAGTAATTGACTGTCAGGTAGACAGTGATGATAAAGTATTTCCGATGGTATCGCCTGGTGGTGCCATTGAAAATGTATTTGACCAGGATGATTTAAAAAACAGGAATTGATGATATTTTAACAATGAGATAGAATGGATAATAATGAAAAAGCTTTCATAAATAAGGAGGAAACATAAAGTGAGCAGAGTGTACAATTTTTCAGCAGGACCGGCTGTATTGCCGGAAGAAGTACTTAGGGAAGCGGCAGCAGAGATGTCGGACTATAAAGGGTCCGGTATGTCCGTGATGGAAATGAGTCACCGGTCTCAGGTTTTTGAAGATATTATTAACAATGCAGAAAAAGACTTACGTGAATTGTTGGAAATACCGGATAATTACAAAGTATTGTTCTTGCAGGGTGGGGCATCCCAGCAGTTTGCCATGATTCCGATGAACCTGATGAAGAACAAAGTGGCTGATTATATCGTAACGGGACAGTGGTCCAAAAAGGCATATCAGGAAGCGCAGAAATACGGAAAAGCCAATAAAATAGCTTCCTCCGAGGATAAGACATTTTCCTATATCCCGGATTGCTCTGACCTGCCAATTAGTGAAGATGCAGACTATGTGTATATCTGCGAGAATAATACCATATACGGCACGAAGTTCAAAACACTTCCGAATACAAAAGGAAAGACGCTGGTGGCTGATATATCGTCCTGTTTTTTATCTGAGCCGATGGACGTGACGAAATACGGAATACTCTTTGGCGGTGTGCAGAAGAACATCGGACCGGCGGGGATGGTGATTGCGATCATCCGTGAGGATTTGATTTCCGCTGAAGTATTGCCCGGCACGCCTACGATGCTGACCTACAAAGTGCATGATGATGCGAAATCTTTATACAATACGCCCAATTGCTATTGTATCTATATGTGCGGCAAAGTATTCCGGTGGCTCAAAGATATGGGCGGGCTGAAAGCCATGAAGGATCTCAATGAAAAGAAAGCAGCCATCCTCTACGATTATCTGGATCAAAGCAAATTGTTCAGAGGTACCGTAGTGAAAGAGGACCGCTCTCTGATGAATGTGCCTTTCGTTACCGGCAGCAGTGAGTTGGACGCTAAATTCGTAAAAGAAGCAAAAGCAGCCGGCTTTGAAAACCTGAAAGGGCATAGAAGCGTAGGCGGAATGCGTGCCAGCATATATAATGCCATGCCTCTGGAAGGTGTTGAGAAGCTGACAGCGTTTATGAAAAAATTCGAAGAGGAGAATCTGTAAGATGTTTAAATATAATTGTATGAATCCAATTTCATCCGTAGGCCTGGATTTATTTACGCAGGAATATGAAAAAACAGAAGATGTAAGTGAAGCGGAGGCGATCCTGGTGCGAAGCGCAGTGATGCATGAAATGGAGTTTTCCGGGAATCTTCATGCAATTGCAAGAGCAGGCGCCGGAGTAAATAATATTCCGCTGGATAAGTGTGCGGATAAAGGAATCGTTGTTTTTAACACACCCGGAGCAAATGCGAACGGTGTAAAGGAATTGGTGATTGCAGGAATGCTTCTGGCGTCCCGTGATATTATTGGAGGCGTAAACTGGGTTCAGGCAGAGCGTCAGAATGAAGAAGTGACAAAGGCGGCTGAAAAAGAAAAAAAGAATTATGCCGGTCATGAAATTAAAGGAAAGAAATTGGGTATTATAGGGTTGGGCGCGATTGGTGTTCAGGTAGCAAATGCGGCTACTCATCTTGGCATGGATGTATATGGATATGATCCGTATATCTCTGTAGATGCTGCCTGGAATTTATCCAGAAGTATCAAGCATATTAAAGATGTCAATGAAATTTACAGAGAATGCGATTTTATTACGATTCATGTGCCGCTTGTAGACGAAACGAGAAAGATGATCAACAAAGAGTCTATAGAAATGATGAAAGATAATGTCGTAGTATTGAATTTTGCCAGAGACTTATTGGTGGATGAACTTGATATGGTAGAGGCGCTTCGGCAGAAAAAGGTGAAGAAATACGTGACCGATTTCCCGAATCCGGTTACTGCCGGTGAGAAGGGATGTATTGTGATTCCCCATTTAGGAGCTTCTACAGAAGAATCTGAAGACAATTGTGCCATGATGGCGGTAAAAGAATTGAAAAATTATCTGGAAAACGGAAACATCAAAAATTCAGTAAATTATCCAAACTGTGATATGGGTCAATGTACGCAAGTCAGCCGTGTCTCAGTCAACCATAAAAACATAAAAAAAATGATTAGTCAATTTACAACTATTTTTGGTGAAAATGACATGAATATACCTAATATGGTGAATAAGAGCAAAGGCGATTATGCATATTCACTATTTGATTTAGATCAAAAGATCACAGAAGAGGTACTTGAGCAAATCAAGTCTATTGACGGTGTATTGAAAGTTCGTGTGATTAAATAGCAATCACAGGGGGTGTTGTATGAGTATGCAGCATCCTTTCTTTCGTATGAAGATTCATTTTGGCATATTATAATTAAATTACAGGAGGACAACTTATGGCACAGATAAAAGTATTTCCTTGTATTCATCCCAAACCGGAATTAACGGCACGCATCGCGGCGCTGCCTTACGATGTATATAACCGCAGCGAAGCAAAGGCAGAGACGAAGAAGGAGCCGCTTAGTTTTCTTGCGATAGACAGAGCGGAGACCCAGCTGGGTGATGAAGTGGAAACCTATGCCCCTGAAGTTTATCAGAAAGCACATGATATTTTATGGGATATGGTGGAAAAAGGACAATTTGTGAAAGAAACGAAGCCCTGCTATTATTTATATGAATTGACGATGGAAGGACGTTCCCAGACCGGTTTGGTAGCCTGTACTTCCATTGATGATTATTTAAGCGGAGTCATCAAAAAACATGAGAATACAAGGGCCGATAAGGAAGCAGACCGCATTCGTCATGTAGATGTCTGCAATGCACAGACAGGACCTATTTTCCTGGCATACCGCAAGAATCAGAACATACAGAAGGTAGTAGATAAAACAAAGGCAGGTGAGCCCATGTTTTCCTTTGTTTCGGATGATGGAGTATCTCACAGAGGCTTTCGTATTACAGAACCTTCGGATATTGGAACCATTGCAGAGGAATTTCGGAAAATAGATCAGATTTACATAGCAGATGGTCATCATCGCGCAGCATCCGCAGTTCAGGTGGGTATCAAGCGAAGAAAAGAACATCCTGTCTATGACGGCACGGAAGAATTCAATTATTTTTTGTCCGTGTTGTTTCCGGATGAAGAATTGATGATCATGGACTATAACCGGGTGGTCAAAGATTTAAATGGTCTGGATACGGAAGTTTTTTTAGGAAAGGTAAAAGAAAAATTTTTTGTGGATGAAATGGAAAAACAGGAGAAACCTAAAAAAAGAGGACAGATATCCATGTATCTGAAGGACACCTGGTACGGCCTTACGGCAAGAGCGGAAGCTTCTTGCGATAATCCGGCAGACAGTCTGGATGTTTCCGTTTTGCAAAATGAAATTCTATATCCCATTTTGGGAATAGAGAATCCGAAGACGGACAACAGAATCGATTTTATCGGCGGCATACGGGGGCTGGATGAACTGGAGCGTCGTGTGCGGGAAGACTGTGCAGTAGCTTTCGCAATGTATCCCACATCGATTCAGGAACTGTTCGCAGTGGCGGATGCAGGGCTTTTGATGCCGCCTAAATCCACCTGGTTTGAGCCGAAGCTGCGCAGCGGACTTTTTATTCATGAAATAGGAAAATGAATGTATACTTTTATTTATTTTAATTGTATGGTAATATTAAAATATAATATGACAGACAGGAGGGTACATTATGGATGAAAAATTATACGAACTGATGGATTGGGCGGCAATTGAAGCAATTGTTTATTCGGAAGAGGACAATCCTCATGCGTTTTTAGGAGCCCATATTACAAATGATGGAGTTTTGATTCAGACATTTATTCCCACGGCAGAGAAAGTATCCGTGAAAGTAGAGGGAGTGAAAAAAGAGTACCCAATGGAACAGGAGGACGAAACAGGCTTTTTCGCCGTTCTGCTTCCAAGAAAAACGATTCCAAAATATGTCTATAAAGTAACCTTCGACAACAAAACAGTAAAAGAATGGAAAGACCCTTACGTCTTCCCACCACAGATATCTGAAAAAGAGACAGAAAAATTCAACGCAGGAATCAGTTATGATATCTATGAAAAGCTGGGTGCGCATCCAATGACGGTCAATGAAGTAAGCGGCGTCTATTTTGCCGTATGGGCGCCGGGAGCCATGCGCGTAAGCCTGGTGGGAGATTTCAATCTTTGGGACGGCAGAAGGCTTCCCATGAGAAGGCTTTGGAATTCCGGTATATTTGAACTTTTCGTGCCGGGTTTAGAAGTTGGAACCATTTATAAATATGAAATAAAGGCAAAAGGCGGACTGACCTTTTTAAAGTCCGACCCTTACGCAAATGCGGCTCAAACGCGGCCTGATAATGCATCTGTTGTTGCGGATTTGTCCGGTTTTGAATGGACAGACCGTACCTGGATGAGCCGCTTTAAGAGAAAACTGACAAAAAAGATACCGATGTCAATATATGAACTGCATCTTGGTTCCTGGAAAAAACCGGAAGATGAGGAAAGCTCATTTTACAATTACCGGGAACTGGCGCATATGATTGCGGATTATGTGAATGATATGGGATACACCCATATAGAACTTATGCCGATCATGGAACATCCGTTTGACGGTTCCTGGGGATATCAGGTAACCGGTTATTATGCGCCTACCAGCCGTTATGGAAGCCCGGAAGATTTCATGTACTTTATGAACTATATGCATCAGGAGGGAATCGGTGTTATTCTGGATTGGGTACCGGCACATTTTCCAAGAGATACCTTTGGATTATGTGGATTTGACGGAACCTGTCTGTATGAACATCTGGATCCAAGACAGGGTTCACACCCCCACTGGGGTACTTTGATTTATAACTATGGAAGACCTGAAGTAAGTAATTTCCTCATAGCCAATGCGCTTTTCTGGATAGAAAAATATCATGTGGACGGCATTCGTATGGATGCGGTGGCTTCTATGCTGTATCTTGACTACGGAAAGCAGGATGGCGAATGGGTGGCTAATATGTATGGAGGGAATGAAAATCTGGAAGCAGAAGAATTCCTGAAGCATTTAAATTCCATTTTTAAAGAGAAATATCCGGGAGCCCTGTTGATTGCGGAAGAATCAACAGCCTGGCCGAAAATAACTACGCCGGTGGAAGAGGGCGGTCTGGGCTTTGATTATAAATGGAATATGGGATGGATGAATGACTTTATAGGTTACATGCATTTGGATCCCCTGTTTCGTTCCGGGCATCATGGAGAATTGACGTTTAGTATGGTCTATGCATACAGTGAGGATTTTATCCTGACATTTTCCCATGATGAGGTAGTTCATGGAAAAGCATCCATGCTGAATAAGATGCCGGGAAAACGTTCCCTGAAGTTTGCGAATCTGCGTGTGGCATATGGATTCCTTATGACGCACCCGGGCAAGAAACTTCTTTTTATGGGACAAGAGTTTGCTCAGGATGCGGAGTGGTCTGAGGAAAGAGCGTTAGACTGGGACTTACTGGATCATGAAGAGCATAGGCAGATGCAGACTTATGTGAAAATGCTGAATCATTTATACAAAGAGTATCCTGCACTGTATCAGCTGGATTATGAACCGGACGGATTTGAATGGATCAATGCCATATCAGCAAATGAGAATATGCTGGTATTTACGAGAAAAACCAAAAAGAAAGAAGAACTGCTGCTGGTGGTGTGCAATTTCTCTCCTCTTTTATATGAAAATTATAAAATCGGTGTTCCCTATCATGGAAAGTATAAAGAAGTTTTCAACAGTGACCGGAAAGAATTTGGTGGCAGCGGCGAAATAAATCCACGTTTAAAACAATCCAGAAAAGAGGAATGTGACGGCAGGGCAAATTCAATTACGATTAAGGTCCCTCCAATGGGAATTTCTATCTTTTCTTATAAAAAGACAGTTAAAAAAGCTGCAGCGAATGTAAAATCCAAAAAGACAGCAGAAGTGAAAAAAGATTTGAAAAAGAAACTGGAAGAAAAGATCGTGACAGAAGGCAGCAAGAGGTAAATACCGGATGGAAGAAAAAGTACAGGAGCAAGTGCAGGAAGTGAATAAGTTAGTAGAATACCTGCAGGGTAAGCTGCCGGGTTTGATGGACTTTGGCTTAAAGCTTATTATTGCCGTTATTCTGTTTCTGATTGGAAGCAAAGTGATTAATCTGATCCGGCGGCTGATCCGGAAGCCTTTTGAACGTGCAGGCATGGAAGAGGGAACAAAGAATTTTATAGATTCCCTGTTGAAAGCATTCCTGTATATAATTCTGGCAGCCTGTCTGGCGGTGTATCTGGGAGTGGAAGGTACTTCCATAGCGGCTCTGATAGGATCCCTGGGAGTCGGGATAGCACTTGCTTTAAAAGAATCCTTATCAAATATTGCAGGCGGCTTCATACTCCTGTTAACAAAGCCGTTTGTGGCAGGGGATTATATCAGGGAAGACGGACATGGAAATGAGGGAACTGTTTCCCATATGGATTTGTTTTATACCACTCTGGTCACTTCGGACAACCGGATGATCAGTATTCCCAACGGTAATCTTTCAAATACCAGCCTGACCAACGTTTCCAGACAGGAGACCCGGCAGATCAGGGAAACGGTAGGGATCTCCTATCAGGCAGATATAAAGAAAGCAAAGGACATCGTAACATACATTTTGAATCATGAAGAGGGGGTTCTTCAGACTGAGCCTGCGCAAGTTTATGTAGAGCAGCTGGGTGAGTGTGCTGTTATACTGGGATGGAGCGCATGGTGCAGATCAAATGAGTGGCTGGCAGTAAAAAGGCGGATCATCGAACACATGAAATATGAATTTGATAAAGAAGATATTAAGATTCCTTATCAGCAGCAGTGTATGACCCGAAAGGAAACGCAAAAGTGATTCATATAAAACAGGAGGAGTGCATGGAACAGCAAAAGGGGGTACATGGGCATACCCATACACATACCCACGAAAATACAAAAGCAGTCATCAACCGGTTGTCAAAAGCCATCGGACATCTGGAATCCATTAAAAAGATGGTGGAAAACGGAAGAGACTGCAGTGAAGTGTTGATTCAATTGTCAGCCGTAAAAGCAGCAATCAATAATACGGGAAAAGTAATCCTTCAGGACCATATACAGCATTGCCTTGTGGATGCCATAGAAACCGGCGACACAGAGGCGATTGAAGAATTGAATAAGGCGATTGATCGGTTTATTAAATAAATTTGCTTGACATAATATAGGAGGTCTAACAGATAAAGATGGGAAAGAAACAGATTGATAAGGACAGTAAATCATTTAAAAAATTTAGAAAAAGAAAAATTCTGTTTATTGTAGAAGTAATAGTACTAATACTTTTGATGGTAGTGGCATTTTTTTACATACAGCTTCAGAAAAAACTGGATACGATTCAAATACAGACAATGGACACTGAGAAAATAGAAATCAATGAACCGGTACAGACCGACGAGGCGCTTAAAGGGTATACGAACCTGGCGCTTTTTGCCGTAGACTCCCGCCTGGGAAATCTGGAACGGACCAATACGGATACGATTATCATTGCAAGCATCAACAATGATACGAAGGAAATAAAACTGGTTTCCGTATACCGTGATACCTATTTGAATGTAGGCGATACGTTGTACCGGAAAGCGAATGCGGCATACGCAAATGGCGGACCGGAATGGGGCATCAGCATGTTGAACCGCAATCTGGATTTAGATATTACGGACTATGTGACCGTAGATTTTAATGCGATGGTAAATGTGATTGATCTCTTAGGAGGTCTGGAAATTACTGTTGACGATGCAGAATGTGTACATCTGAACAATTATTGTGTGGAAACATCCAGTGTAACCGGAAAATCTTATGAAAATCTGCCGGGGGCCGGTACCTATCTAATGAATGGTGTACAGGCAGTTTCCTATACCCGTATACGTTATACGAAAGGAAATGATTTTAAACGTACGGAGCGTCAGCGTGAGGTGATAGCGAAGATCATCGCAAAGGCGAAGTCCGCCAGTCTTTCTACCCTGAACAGCATTATGGATGAGATATTTCCGATGATCCATACAAGCCTGACAAAGAGTGAGATTCTTTCTATGGGAATCAATATGCTATCCTATAAATTAGGGGAAACCAGCGGATTTCCGTTTACCCACAAGACAGGCGGTAAAGGCGGCAGCGGAGATGATGAGATTCCGATCACGCTGGAATCGAATGCAATCGAGCTGCATAAGTTCCTTTTCGGGAACGAGAATTATACCCCTTCGGCAAAGGTATTGGAAATCAGCAGGCAAATCACAGAAGATACTGGGTATGATGAGAATACCAATGCCAGTTCGGAGAATTTCACTCTAAATGGAGACGAATTAGAGAGTAATGATGAGAACAAAAAGCAGGAGATTGAAAGTCAGAGTGAAGAGTAGTTGTTACTATTCACAGTATTTGATGGCTGCCAGGACGCCGCTGTGAGCCGCGAGCAATGAGCCAAGTGCAGGAATGCTTTTCTCCTGCATTTGGCGAAACTTATATAAACAAAATTAAAAAAATGCTTGCAAAAATTCTACAATATGTATATAATATTCTAGGTTGGTAGTTGTTACAACTGTTAATAAGCTGAAATAGCTCAGTTGGTAGAGCACTTCACTCGTAATGAAGGGGTCGTCGGTTCAAATCCGATTTTCAGCTTTTGAAAATGTCAGTAAAATAAAGGGTTTCTAGAAAATAAAACGCTCCATAGAGGGGTGCATTAGCTGTTTGCTATGTTTGACAGAAATGAGAATATCGGTTATAATATACTTAACAAGACAGCCGGAGGATAGATTGAGCCTATCCGTTCCGGTATAATAAGACAAAAGAAATAGCGCCTTACCTTACCGGGGAGAGGGCGCTATTTCTTATTTTTCATATTCAGAATAGATACAATTAATCCAGCTATAGCTATGATTATCATGATTTCTTCATATGTACTCATAAGCATCATCCTTTCCGCAAGACTCAGAACGGATGGCATTTACGCCCTACCGGCTGCCCGGTTAAGTATATTATGTTATTCAAAAGGAATTTCATTTCGTACCATAAATTCCCGCATCATTTCATCCCAAACATTTTCCAGGGATTTATCCAGAGTGAATATTTTTATAGAAGTACCTGTAGTACAGGAGAGTCCTTTTTCATCGTATTTAAGAGTTAAAAAAAATCCGTTGATATCCGAGACAGAATAACTCTGACCGACCTGTGCCATTAATTTTCCTGTATTGTCCGCAGAAAGTTGAAAAACAATTTTAAAACTGAGTGGCGTTCGCTTCCCCTTAATCAGTTCGAAACAGAAGGGACGCAGCTGTGACCAGTAAGAGAGTGGACATTCGGTCAGATGCTTACATTCTAACTCCTCTTTGGAGTAATAGTCCTTATGTAAATGACCATCTATAAAAAATGAATTAAAAGTGGTGATTCCGGCTTCCAAAAGCAGAAAATGGTCAAAGGTATCTTTTATTAAAAGCTTGGACATAAAGCTTTTTATATCTAATATTTTCAATGAAGTCATAAGTTCCTCCTTGATTTCACAATATACTTATTATAATATTATTATTTCAAAAATGAAAGCAGAAAAACCTTGCAAATTCATATAGATGTGTTATTATTATGTGGTATTGAAAACTACATAAAGCGTTTTGGATTATAACATCTTGACACGTGAAAAGAAAATGGAGGAATCGTTCATGAGTTTTAAAGTTGTAATAGATAGCTGCGGCGAATTGACAGAGGAGATGAAGAAGAGCGGTCATTTTGTGACGGCATCGCTTACTATGCAGGTAGGTGATTATAATATTGTCGATGATGAGAGCTTCGATCAGGCCGACTTTTTGAAAAAAGTAGCGGAAACACCCAGTTGTCCAAAGTCATCCTGCCCATCACCGGAAAGTTATATGAAGTCTTATGACTGCGGCATGGATCATGTTTATGCAGTGACGCTGTCAGCAGAGTTGAGCGGTTCTTATAACAGTGCGGTACTTGGGATGAACTTATACAAAGAAAAGCATCCGGATGCAAAGATCCATGTATTCAATTCATGTGGTGCATCTGTTGCTCAAACCTTGATTGGTCTGAAGATTCAGGAATTAGAAAAAGAAAATTTAGGATTTGAAGAAATCATAGAAACAGTAGAAACTTATATTGCAGAACAAAGTCTCTGGTTCGTTCTGGATAATTTGGAGACCCTGCGTAAGAATGGCCGTTTGAGCGGCGTTAAGGCATTTGTGGCGACTGCATTGAAAATCAAACCGGTGATGGCTGCCAGTCCGGAAGGCGCCATCGTACAGTTAGATCAGGCAAGAGGAATGAACAAGGCATTGGTAAAGATGGTTTCCTACATTTTAGAAAAGACTGAACATCCTGAGAACCGAATATTGGCAATATCACATTGTAACTGTCTGGAAAGGGCAGTTATGCTCAAAGATGCGTTGAGCGAGAAGATGAAAGTGAAGGGTATCCTTATCCTGGATATGGCAGGGATCAGCAGTATGTATGCCAACGACGGCGGTATAATTGTGGTAATATAATCCGGTTGCAGGAATTTTTAAAAAAATGTAAAAAAATCATGCAAAATTCATAATTATGTTGTATAATATTGTTTAAAGAAACTAAAACAAGGAGTGTATAACATGAGTCAAGAAAAAGTAGACCGCTATAAAAAACAAAAAGCCAATAGAGACAAGATTATTAAGCGGGAGAAAAGAGAAAAGTTTATTGTTAAATTAGCCGGGATTTTAATTGCGATAGCGTTAGTGGGATGGGTCGGATTTTCAGGCTATAAGCAATTCTACAAAGAAACTTCAAAAACTTATTCTATAGATACGGCGGCTGTAGATAATTATTTAAACAGTATGTATGAGACTGAAGCAGCGGAAACAGAGGCTGAGGGAAATGAAGCAGCGGAAACAGAGGCAGTTACGGAAACTGAAGCAGTTACAGAATAAACTGAAAAGTGAAACTTTGACACGGTATAGTCTTATGGCTGTACCGTTTTATCTGTGGATGTTTTCCTTGGTATTGAAAAGTGGGAACTTGCAAAATGGAGGAATGAGGAAGTGTCAGGGGAGGCTGTGAGTGTGGAAAAGAGTAGGCTGTGAGTGTGGAAAAGAGTAGAACCACGGTCCGAAGTGGCTTTACCGCTGCGCCTGCACTTTCTAATTTCCCTGACCCTGCTCGAATCGGTAAAACCGCTCACAACTCGCCCCGTTTCCTGATGGAAACGCTGCTCAGACAGTGTTCGCTTGAGCCCAAGGGCTCATTTTTCCTGACCGCAGGACCAGGGAAATAAGAAAGTGCAAGACTCGCTATATGCCGACTTCGGACCGTGGTTCTACTCTTTTCCACACGCCGAGTTTATCGGCTGTAAATATACCTTTTCTTGCTTTCTGCGAATAATAAGATAAGAGTGTTCTTTGCAGTAAGCAGTAGTTTTGAATGAGATGATTTCAGTCATATTATTATCGAAGCAAGAGTCAGCTTTGGTCGAAAACCTTGGCTTGAGGTAAAGATTGGAACAATATTGAATATTTTGACGGATATAGGGCGAACGCTTCGCAGGCTTAATAAATAGGAGATCGATATTTATAAAACGGAGTTGTCGAACCTGAATATTAGTTCGACAACCCCGATTTTCTATAAAAATTATTTTAATTTTTGTTGATTTCTGCCATTTTCATTGCACGGACTTTTAACGGTAATCCAAACAAGGTGATGAAACCACTGGCATCATGATGGTCATATAAATCTCCGGTAGTAAAGCTTGCAAGGGATTCACTGTACAGACTGTATGGAGAAGTCGTTCCCGCTTTGATGATATTGCCTTTATAAAGCTTAAACTTTACATCACCGGTGACATATTCCTGAGTGACATCGACAAATGCCTGAATTGCTTCCCGAAGCGGAGTGAACCATTTTCCTTCGTAAACGATCTGTGCAAATTTGTTGCCCATATCTTTTTTTACTTCATAGGTAGCCCGGTCCAGAACCAGTTCTTCCAGTTGATCATGAGCCTCCATTAAAATTGTGCCTCCCGGAGTTTCATATACGCCCCGGGATTTCATGCCTACAACCCGGTTTTCAACGATATCTACAATACCGATACCATGCTTGCCGCCCAGTTCGTTTAATGTCTGGATAATGTCGGCAGTTTTCATTTGTTTTCCGTTTACACTGGTTGGAATTCCTTTTTCAAAGGTCATGGTTACATATTCACCTTCATCCGGTGCCTTTTCAGGTGATACACCCAGAACCAGAAGATGATCATAGTCAGGTTCGCTGGCCGGATCTTCCAGTTCCAGACCCTCATGGCTGATGTGCCATAGATTACGGTCACGGCTGTAACTGGAATCAGCGGAAAACGGCAGGTCAATGCCGTGCTGCCTGCAGTATTCGATTTCTTCTTCCCGGGACTGCATGGTCCAGATATCAGTCATTCTCCATGGAGCAATGATTTTCAGATCAGGAGCAAGTGCTTTGATGCCAAGCTCAAAACGTATCTGATCATTACCTTTACCGGTAGCGCCGTGGCAGATGGCAGTTGCTCCTTCTTTGCGGGCTACTTCAACCAGTCTCTTAGCAATGCCGGGGCGTGCCATGGAAGTTCCCAGCAGATATTTATTTTCGTATACGGCACCTGCTTTCACACATGGGATAATAAAATCATCACAAAATTCGTCTGTGATATCTTCAATGTATAATTTGGTGGCACCGGACAAAGCGGCTCTTTCTTCCAGACCGTCCAGTTCGTTTCCCTGACCACAGTCGATGCAGCAGCAGATAACTTCGTAATCAAAATGTTCCTTCAGCCATGGAATAATAGCAGTAGTATCCAGACCGCCGGAATATGCCAGAACAACTTTTTCTTTCATATGTTTTTCCTCCTATTATAGTTGTTATTTATATATGCTTTTTACTACAAAATACTATACATCATTTGTCATAATTATGCAAGTTTATTTTTGCTGATTATTGCATAATTATTCTAATTAATTTTTATTTATATAGGTAAAAATGTATAAAAAACACAGATTCATGTTAAAAACAAAATAAACAACTTGCATAATATTCATTAGCAATGTATAATTATACAACAAGATATTGTAAAGGAGATAAAAAGATGATTAAAGTGGGTATCATTGGAGCAACCGGTTATGCAGGCGGCGAGATTGTAAGACTTCTCATGGGGCATAGAGAAACGGAGATTGTATGGTATGGCTCCAGAAGTTATATAGATCAAAAATATAGTCGTGTGTTTCAAAATATGTTTCAAATCGTAGATGCTGCGTGTATGGATGACAATATGAATGAACTGGCAAAGGCAGTAGATGTGATTTTTACGGCAACACCGCAGGGTCTGTGCGCCTCTTTGATAACAGAAGAAATTTTGTCCAAAGTAAAAATGATCGACTTGAGTGCAGATTTTCGAATCAAGGATGTAAATATCTATGAAGAATGGTATCAGCTTACCCATAAGTCTCCGGAATTTGTGCAAGAAGCCGTTTATGGACTTTGTGAAATTAACAGAGAGGCTGTAAAACAGGCAAGATTGGTGGCAAATCCGGGGTGTTACCCGACCTGCAGTACACTGGCTGTCTATCCGTTGCTGAAAGAGGGGATTATTGATCCGGCAACGGTTATCATCGATGCGAAGTCCGGCACCTCCGGAGCAGGGCGTGGAGCCAAGGTGGATAGTCTGTATTGTGAAGTAAATGAGAATATCAAGGCTTATGGTGTGGCAACGCACAGACACATACCGGAAATTGAGGAACAATTAAGTCTTGCTGCACAGGAACCGATTTATATAAACTTTACGCCTCATCTGGTGCCTATGAATAGAGGTATTCTGATTACGGCATATGCGAATCTGAAAAAAGAGGTAAGTTATGAAGAAATAAGGGCAGCCTATGATAAATATTATAAGAAAGAAAAGTTTGTCCGTGTTTTGGATAAAGATGTATGTCCTCAGACAAAATGGGTGGAGGGCAGCAATTATGTGGATGTGAATTTCAAGATAGATGCCCGAACGAACCGTGTGATCATTATGGGCGCCCTGGATAATCTGGTGAAAGGCGCAGCAGGGCAGGCGGTACAGAATATGAATTTAATGTTCGGACTGGAGGAAAGCCTGGGTATTGACCATGTGCCCATGTTTCCTTAGCTTAATGACATGATACCAGGGTCAAAAGGTCATGCGTTTCATGCTTGCATGAAAAAGCATGATGTTGGGATCCTGGTATCATGATATTGGGCATTTGACCCTTGCGGCAGTGGAAAGTCCCTCTCACCTGTATTCGACGGAAAGTTTCGCCAGATGCTGGAGAAAAGCATTCCTGCGCTTGGGTCATTGCTCGCAGGAATAAAAAATTTTGTATAACAGGGAGGTTTAACTATGAATATAATAAGCGGCGGAGTAACTGCTCCGAATGGATATCAGGCAGCCGGTATTTTTGCCGGTATTAAGAAAGAAAAGAAGGATATGGCGCTGATTTACAGTACTGTGAGTTGTGTTGCAGCCGGTACTTTTACCATGAATGTAGTAAAAGCGGCACCTGTCAAATGGGATCAGGAAATCGTATACAACGGAAAGAGCGCGCAGGCGATTGTAATTAACAGTGGTGTGGCGAATGCATGTACCGGGGCAAAGGGCTATGAATATTGTCTGGAAACGGCCAAAGCAGCGGCAGAGCTGCTTGAAATTTCCGAGCAGGAGGTACTGGTGGCTTCCACAGGGGTTATCGGACAACAGCTGCCTATGGATATTTTAAGAAAAGGGGTACAGACCATGGTACCCTTGCTGTCTGGCAGTCCGGATGCAGGCAAAGCAGCGGCAGAGGCGATTATGACAACGGATACAATAGCGAAAGAAGCAGCAGTGACCATTCAACTGGGCGGTAAGAAAGTGACCCTCGGCGGCATGTGTAAAGGTTCTGGTATGATTCATCCCAATATGTGTACCATGTTAAGCTTTATCACTACGGATGCAGCCATTTCGAAAGAAATGCTGCAAAAGGCGCTGAGTACCGATGTGCAGGACACCTACAATATGGTTTCCGTAGACGGTGACACTTCCACAAATGACACGGTCTTGCTGTTGGCAAACGGTCTGGCGGGTAATCCGGAAATTACAGAAGAAAATGAAGATTATCAGCTCTTTTTAGAGGCATTGAATTATATTAATACAACGCTGGCAAAAATGATGGCAGGAGATGGAGAAGGGGCCACGGCACTTTTTGAAGTAAAAGTGATCGGAGCATGGTCCAAAGAGCAGGCTGTCAAACTCAGCAAGTCCATCGTCACCTCCAATCTTACGAAAGCTGCGATCTATGGGCATGATGCGAATTGGGGACGGATTCTTTGTGCTATGGGTTATTCAGGTGCTGAATTTGATCCTGAGCAGGTTGATTTATTCTTTGTAAGCGCTGCAGGAAAATTGCAGATCATTGAAAACGGTGTAGCCACGGACTATAGTGAGGAGGAGGCGACTAAAATACTCTCAGAAAAAGAAGTAACCGCTATCGCCGATATAAAAATGGGATCAGCGTCGGCTACCGCCTGGGGGTGTGATCTGACTTATGATTATGTTAAGATTAATGCAGATTACCGTTCTTAGCGCATGTTTGAAAATTGCTTGTGCCTGATGGGAAATATACCTCCAAATCGTGCAGGTTATTTCCAGACAGTTTCTTAAATGATATAAATATAAAAAAGAAAGCAGGAAGATTATATGGAAACTATGGAAAACTGGCTGCAGAAAGCCAGCGTATTAATTGAAGCATTACCCTATATACAGCGGTTTCATGGTAAGACTATCGTAGTGAAATACGGAGGAAGCGCCATGGTAGATCATGATTTGAAGAAAAATGTAATCCGGGACGTGGCACTTTTAAAGCTGGTTGGATTTCGACCAATTATTGTTCATGGCGGTGGGAAAGAAATTACAAAGTGGACGAAGAAGCTGAATATCGAAACAGAATTTATAAACGGATTGCGGGTGACGGATAAGGAGACAATGGAAGTTGCCGAGATGGTGCTGAATAAAATCAACAAAGGTCTGGTTTCCATGATGGAAAAACTGGGCGTGCGGGCAGTTGGGATCAGCGGAAAAGACGGCTCTGTCCTGAAAGTAAATAAACGTCTGTCTGGTGGAAAGGATATCGGTTATGTAGGAGAGGTCAGGGAAGTGAATGCAGAGCTGCTGAATAAACTCCTGGATAATGATTTCATACCGGTGATTTGTCCCATTGGGGCGGATGACCAGTACCATTCCTTCAACATAAATGCGGATGATGCTGCCTGTGCCATAGCTACGGCCGTGGGTGCGGGGAAGCTGGCATTTTTGACTGATGTGGAGGGAGTTTACCGTGATCCGCTGGATACATCCAGTCTGATATCGGAATTGACCGTACCTGAAGCCGAAGAATTGTTGAACAGTGGTAATCTGGGCGGAGGAATGCTGCCCAAAATCCATAATTGCGTAGAGGCCATAAAGTCCGGCGTATCCAGAGTACATATACTGGATGGTCGAATCGAACATTGCCTGCTGCTTGAGTTTTTCACAAACAGGGGCGTAGGAACTGCGATCATTGGTGATGAAGAGGAGCGATATTATGAAGAGCATGCATGAGTATATAGAGCAGGCAGAAGAAGCGGTTTTGCATACCTATAACCGCTTTCCGGTAGTCCTTGAAAAAGGGGAAGGTGTCTACCTGTATGACACGGAGGGTAAGAAGTATCTGGATTTTGCCGCGGGCATTGCGGTATTTGCGCTTGGATATCACTATCCGGGGCTGGATGAGGTTATGAAGGAACAGATTGATAAGCTAGTGCATACTTCCAACTATTTTTATAGTGTTTCCCTGGCGGGGGCGGCAGAGAAGCTGACGAAAATCAGTGAAATGGATAAAGTGTTTTTCACCAACAGCGGTGCGGAAGCGATCGAAGGTGCAGTTAAGGCAGCCAGGAAATATGCTTATGAAAAGGATGGCTGTACAGATCATGAAATCATTGCGATGAATCATTCCTTTCATGGACGGAGCATGGGGGCATTGTCCGTGACCGGAAATCCCCATTATCAGGAAGCTTTCAAGCCGTTGATAGGTGGGATTAAATTTGCAGACTTTAATGATCTGGAAAGTGTGAATGAGCAGATAACAGAAAAGACCTGTGCGATTATTTTGGAACCTGTGCAGGGAGAGGGCGGGATTTATCCTGCGACAAAAGAATTTATGGAAGGTATTTATGCTATTTGTCAGGAGAAGGATATTTTGCTGATCCTGGATGAAATTCAGTGTGGGATGGGCAGGACCGGAAGTATGTTTGCCTGGCAGCAGTATGGTATAAAGCCGGATATTATGACTTGTGCAAAAGCACTTGGATGCGGCGTTCCGGTAGGGGCGTTCCTGTTGAATGAAAAGACAGCGTCAGGGTCACTGGCAGCTGGGGATCATGGCAGTACGTATGGAGGGAATCCTTTTGTTTGTGCGGCGGTGTCTAAAGTACTGGATTTGTTTGCTGAGAATCGCATTGTAGAGCATGTAAATGAAATCACTCCATATTTAGAAAAAAAGCTGGATGAACTGATAAAAAAACACGATTTTCTTACCGCACGTCGGGGGAAAGGCTTAATGCAGGGGTTGATAGTAGAAGGCCGGTCAGTAGGTGAAATTGTAAAGAAGGGTCTGGAAAACGGATTAATTGTGATTTCTGCCGGCAGCAATGTATTACGTATGGTTCCGCCGCTGGTGATTACGGAGGAACATGTGGATGAGATGATTGAGAAGTTGGAAAAGAGTATGCTCTGATGGCGGATTTTATCGGTCGGTACATATAAGGATTTAGAAGGATAAAAATCAATTTATCATATTAATTTACTTTGCATTCAGGATAGAATATAATAGTATTATTATATATTATGAAATTAAAATAAAGAGGTGCGAAAGATGAGAAGATTAGCGGTTATTGGCAGTAGTGGCGGGAATTTATACAATCAGGGAGGAAACAATCCTGAATCTATGCTGAAGGAGATATTTACTCAGGCGGATTCGGCTGGAATTGAAATATCTTATGTCCAATTTATTGGAGCGTCTGCTTCAATGGATAATATTTCATTGGATGCGAAAGCAAGATTGTATACCTTGGGGAATGTAAAGGAAATTGTTGCGTCAGAAGAAATGAGGTTGAGCGAGGTTAATGAATCAGCGAAGAAAAACGATAAAGAATTGGCAAAGTCTATTCTGGACGGAGAAATTGATGGGCTGATTTTGTTAAGCTGTGATCCCAAAGGTGTAAATGAGGAGGCAATGAAAGCGGCAGCAGAAAAACAAATTCCTATTGCCGGTACCGGAGGGACCTCTATTGCAAATACGCAGTCAGCAGGGTGTAAGGTGATTTCTGCTTCCGGAACCACAGGAACTACGAACCGTACCCGCGCGATAGCTTTTATTTCTGCATTTGCGAAAGAATGGAAGATCAAATATAGTCCCGTTATCGGCTCTTCAAATGGCGGGGAGGCTGTACAGGGAAACATTTGGAAACGCATTAATTTTAGAGGAATTATGATGGCTTCCATGCCCGGATTCATAGCAATGTCTGTTTGTCTGGCTTTTAGTAAAATTCCGGGTTTGTCAGGCCTTGAGGATGTATTTAATACTTTGATTGGTGTGCTTCCGGTGATTCTGGCTGCTATTGCGGCAAAACAGGTATCGGGTCTGGATGAAGTGGGAGTAGTGGCCGGCATTGTGGCAGGAACTTTATCGGTGGACGGAGGAATTATCGGTGGCCTTGCGGCAGGTATTATTGCCGGCATACTGGCATATTACATAATCAAATTATGCTTTCAATATAAAGTCCCGGGTACAACTGCAAATATTGCAGCCGGCGGTCTGGCAGGTTTGGCGGCAGGGTTCATTGGAATGTTTTTGATTGCTCCGGTGGCGCTTTGGCTTGGGGAAGGTATTAAGTCGGTTATCGATATGGCATTGGCTTATAATGCAGTTTTAGCAGGTGCAGCTGCAGGTTTCTTTATATGGTTTGCAATTATTGGCGGAGTATATCATGCGGCGATACTTCCAATTGTATTGCTGGAAATGGAGACAACCGGATCCAGTTTCCTTGGCAGTATTGATATGTGTGGGCTCGTATTGGTTTGTGCAGGGATATTACTGGCTAATATTGTTAAGCCAAGAAGAATTGGCGACAGAGCTGCCAGCATTCCGGGCATCATTATAAATCTTTGTTTTGGAACCTTTGTAGAAGCAGCCTATCCATTTATGTTTTCCAGCAAAAAGGTATTTGCAGGAGCCATCGCTGCAGCTACCATTTCCGGTGCGGCCGTAGGATTTTTCGGTGTGAAAGGAACTGCTTACGTACCGACTTTTGTGGCACCGGCTTTGGCGAATGAGGGGAAAGGAGTTGCCTTTGCCATATGTATGCTGATTGCACTGGGGTTGGCATTTATATTTACGCTTTTGGCAAATCAAACAGATAGGAATAAAGAGTTGAGTTAGAGAAGGTTGTGAGTGTGGAAAAGAGTAGAACCACGGTCCTACGTCGGCTTTACCGCTGCGTCTGCACTTTCTAATTTCCCTGACCCTGCTCGAACCGGGAAAACCGCTCACAACTCGCCCCGTTTCCTGATGGAAACGCTGCTCAAACAGTGTTCGCTTGAGCCGCAAGGGCTCATTTTCCCTGACCGCAGGATCAGCGAAATAAGAAAGTGCAAGACTCGCTATATGCCGACTTCGTACCGTGGTTCTACTCTTTTCCCCACGCCGAGGTTATTGGCTAAACATATAGTTAGTCACGTTTTTTACAGTTAATAAAATAATAGCCTTTTTGCAGGAAGCTATTATTATAGATGAGAAGATTTCAACTATAATATTACCGAAGTCAAAACCAGCTTTGGTCGAAACCCTTGGCTAGAGGTAAAGATGGGAACCATGGTGCCGGACTGCATAGAGCGAGGATAGAGTTTTCTTATTTCGCTGGTTCTGCGGTCAGGGGAAATGAGCCCTTGTGGCTCAAGCGAACATTGTCTGAGCAGCGTTTTCATCGGAAAACGGTGCGAGTTGTGAGCGGTTTTTCCGGTTCGAGCAGGGGCAGGGGAATTAGAAAACTCAGACGCAGCGGTAAAGCAGACC
>Ga0153928_1000028_pt1 | contig 73847 bp, 69 predicted proteins | sample TSNJ012MetaG_FD_106656 | JGI IMG/M metagenome (GOLD analysis project Ga0153928, IMG submission 106656) | Attine ant fungus gardens microbial communities from New Jersey, USA - TSNJ012 MetaG | ecosystem: Host-associated > Fungi > Mycelium > Unclassified | place: USA: New Jersey, Wharton State...
ATGCGTCGGCTGGTCAGCATTATTTACAGCATGATGAAGAATCGGACGCCTTACCGGATGCCGGAAATAGAAGAGTCAAAAGATCAGGTGATTTCTTGAGAAAAACGTGGTAGAATGAAGGAATACTGTGCGTTCTACCATTTTTTATAAAAGCGGCATTATGTGCCCCGAGGGGGATGGTGATTCTAAAGATAATAAGAGTGGTGGAAATGAAGAATACAAACCGCCTAGTGGAGGTGGAGGTAAGACAGATGTCATCAAAGTTAATGATAAGGAAGTTACATTTGGGCATGGCGGGAGACATTTAGAGGGAACTGGATTACTTGTATCACAAGTCAATAGTTTTCTTGCTAGCTATGTTACAAAATTGGGATTAGTAATAGGTCAGTTTTACAAAGGGCAAGTAACAATTGGGGGCGTTATAATTGAATTTACGGCATATGTATTAAGCGATGGAACTATTAATATTGGAACTTATTATCCAATAGTGCCGTAACGATTATGGGAAAAGAGGTAATTATGAATACTGTAAAAAATTCAGGTTTAAATTATGAGGAGACAGAGTGGCTTTCGGTAATGTTAAGCGAAAATTTTCGTTATAAGAAGCTCTTCATAGAGCAAATAAATAGTGCGAAAATTGATCGAGATTATCAAAAATATTATATTTTTTTAAAGTTTGAGGTGGAAAAAAAAGAAATAAAAATTCCTAATAATGTAAGAGTTCCTATAGAAATGAGGGTATTTACTAAGGATAGCGCACCCATTCAATTTTTATTACATGTTTTAGATGGATATGTCTACGAGCTAGAAATATTTCATGCAGATTCAAGTAATATGGAGGGTAATATATCGTTGGAGAATCATAAGGTGATTATTGACGAAAGCCTTGCCCTATGAAATTTGTCAATAACTCTCATAGAGTAATCCTATGCCCATTTGTGTCCGTCTACGCCATGTAGCGGGGACTCAATGGGGAACAAACGGGTATATGAACATGTAGTATTTGGATACCTCTAATCCTCTAATGGGGAAGACTTGAAAATTATTATTTGTGATACAATCTAAGAGGAGAGATCATAATTACTTATTCGAGAGAATCCCAAAGATTCTGTATACCTCCAGCCGGATACATAGGCTGGAGGTATATCTTTTTGAAAAAGACTATTGGATAAGTCTAAAAGCCCTTCTTATTTTCATACTTATCAGGCAAATATTCCTTGTTGTAATCAAAGTTACGAGCTTCGTCAAATGCATCCTCAGATACCTGCTTGACGATTTTAATAATCCTTGATTCAAGCCTATATTTATGAAAAGATAAGATGAATTCAGTGGAATGCCCCTTAAGACCGGGATATTGTTCAATTAGGCGATTGTGATAATCGTCCCAATCATGAAGCTCAATGCCAAGTGAGAATTGGAAGTTCCTCTCTTGATTGTAGGGGGTTATGATTTCTAAGATTTCCTCGTCGGTTTCAGAATCATAAATTGGTCTTTCAATTGGATCATGCTGATTCAGAATAGAAAGAGTGCCCTTAACGACCAGATTCCGCCTTTCTACAAGCTCCAGCAATTCCACTTCTTCCGAGCTTCTCGAAAAATCATCCACTTTAATCAATTCCGATTCCGAAATATTCAAAATCCGGCAGAATTCCAAATCAGATCACGGGAGGAGATCACCGCTCCCCTTTCCAAATCCAAGTATCGGATGCCAGTGCTGATTGTAGAAACGACAGATGAAAAAGAACAGAAGATTTCCTTGGAAATGGATTGAACAGGTTGACAAACTGTGTTACAATAATCTCATGAGCAATCGTGTATAGGGTGTGTTGACCTCCCATCAAGTCGTAACTGGACGGGAGGTGATGTGGATGAACAATAAGTTTGATTTTAAAGACGTAATGCAATTTGGCATGTTCATTCTAGCATTACTGACCTTTATCTTTTTATTTAGTCAGTAGTACATAGAAAAACCCACCCTTCTAATCTTTGACGGATTTGGGTGGATTTTTCTGCTCTTTGAGGTCAACCCCTTGTGGGCGATTGCTCTTTTTCTATTTTTATGATAGCACTCTGAGATCAGAATGTCAAGTGCAGAAAAATGACAAAAAACGGTGAACCCCAGCAAAATCAAGGGATCCTCCATTTAATATAAATAGCCAGTGTGAGCCCAGAGTGTTAGGGGGGGTCCAGGCTGAAATATACCGCTATAAATGTAACACCGGGGTTAAGTGATAATAGAGATGCTCACGTAATCTGTTTCTCGTCCGAAAGTGTGGATTATACCTATAGTTGTTTTCTCTTTTCTTGAGTTCCTTTAAAAATACCTTTGTCCACTCTCCTGTTAGAAAAATAGTTGACAAGTGATTAAATACATGCTATTATCTATTTACAATTTACTGTAAATTGATAAGAGATGATAAGAGGTGTTGCATGAAGCTGAATGTTGCAAATAAGAAAAATGCCGTTCTCCAGCATATTGCTCGTGATTTGATGGTGCTTTATCTTCGAAAGCAGGATAAGATCATTGGTATAAAGGAGTATGCCGATACCTATGGTGTTGGCTTGGGTACCGTCCAAGCCGCTTTCAATGAAATGAAAGGTACGGGCGCGATACAGTTAAACCCCTGTGGGGCACAGGGGACATTCCTGGCTAGTATTGATAAAGATAAATTGTGGCAGTATTGCGATTACCGGGTTTTAATCTCATTATTGGCATTGGATACAAACCCCTATATAAAAGGACTTGCAACCGGAATCTATGAGGCCTTTACATTGTTTGACCTACCAATCAGCATCCTGTTTGCCCGCGGCTCAAAGAACAGGGCTAGTATATTATTGCGCGATAAATGTGATTTTGTTTTAATGAGCGAACTTGCCTACGAGGCGGCAAGGAATTCAAACAGCGCCATTTCCTTGGTGGCTCATGTGGGCGCCTGTCCGAACGAGTATGGGTTCATCACGCGGAATAACATGACGCCTGACTGGGACCGTATCAATATTGCCTACGATAGTTTTTCTTTTGACCAGCAAGCAATTATGTCAGCCTATCGCAGCCCTGAATGTTTGTGCCATGATTTTCCTTGTGTTCAATTGGTGGACATGGTACGTAGCGGAGAAATAGAAGCAGCCCTGATGGAGCGCAACTCCCTTCATGAAATGGATGGACTCGCGTTCCATCCGTTGACCGGCATTCAGGGGGCGCTGCTAAGTAAAATTGGCCGTGCAGTGGCCGTTGTAAGAGAGGAAAACGAAAGCCTTCGCCAGCTATTGCAGCTGGTACTTTCAGAAGATCTCGTTTTTAATGTACAAAAAAAGGTAATGCAAGGGAAACAGTACGTTAAGTATTGACAAAAAGCGCTGAAACGACGCTGCAGAGGAGATTTATGCAAAAATTTATCGGAAAAATGGAAGACTTTATTGCGGAAGGTTCCATTGAAGATAAAGTCTTTTGGGCAGATCATCAAGTGCTGGGCCCCATGTTCGCAGCACTGCGCGTCTTCATGTCCATGAATGATGTTTTGGTGATCATCGTGGGGGCAAAAGGCTGTGCTTATCATTTGAATTTCACGATGGTGGCCTGGGGAGAGCTTGATTTTTTCTTGGGGAAGCGACCTCTGCCGGTATTGGAATTTACACAGCTGCAAATTATCAACGGAAATTATGCGATCCCTGACCTTTGGCTTAAAAGTCTGATAAATTTAGTTACAAAATCTAAATATAACAGAATTATCCTGATGCCGACAGACAGCATACTCATCAGCGGCGGAGAGCTTACGACGGTTGCTTTGGAAATCGCCCGGGCTACCGGGATTGAAACAACTCCGCTTACCATATCAGCCATTTCAAGCGCAAACCAGTGGGCGGGCTATAATGCCGCTCTGCATACGCTGTATGAGCCTTATATGGAACGGCAATTTACCAAGACGCCCACGGTTAATCTTGTGGGCTGGATGTGGCCGTCGCGCCATCGGGGGCATGAGATCGGGTGCTGCCTGGACATGTTGGGAGAACTTGGCATAGAAGTCAATACGGTGATTTCCGGGGGCATTGATATCGCCGATATCGAAAAAAGCATGACGGCCTCAGCCAACGCCGTTGTGTGCTCGGCTATCATGGGCGATATGCTTGATCAACTGGATAGAAAGGGCGTTGCTTTAGCCGGTTCTCGCGCGCCTTATGGGTTTTCCGGCACAAGGGAGTGGCTATCCAGCATCGCGAAGGCACTGGGCAAAAACGTGAACCGCCGTATTGATTACATGGAGCAACGCTACTATAGCGCTTTCAGCCTGAATAAAAAAGAGCTGAAACACAAGAAAGTATTTGTCAGCGGCGGACCGGGCAGATTGGTGGGCCTGCTGCACGCGTTGAACGATTATGAAATGGATATTCAAGTAGCAGCCATGTTCTGGCCGCATGAATGGAGCAAAAGCGATATCCGTCACATGCTGGAGCAACATCATGTAAAAACGGACCTCTTTATCCTTTCTCCGGGGCTTGATGACCTGGAATGGGTGGCCGCCAACTATGATATCGATGTCTGGCTGGGCGGATATCAGGATCAGCATGTCTGCAAACGTCATCACATTCCTTTCGTACCCATTACGGTATACCAGGTTCCGCATGTGGGCTTTGAAGGGATTATCAATCTGGGAAACAAGCTTATTATGGCGCTTAACGGACACAGTTTCGTGGATAATGCCTATATTGCCAACGACATAGGGGGATATATATGTCAGCCAGTTCATTAGAGCCATTGACCGGATGTGGGATTATGGGAATATTAAAATGTGTGGCGGGCATGGGCGGCGTACTACCCATGATTCACGGCCCCTTAAGCTGTTCGGCGGGCTACCGTATGGCTATGTTATTCGCGGATGTAGAGCCATTACTGCCTACGACGGCGATCATCGACAAGGATCTTGTGCTGGGCCAGGCAGACCGCCTCGAAAAAGCCATGGATGAGGCGTTTCGGCTATACAAGCCTCTTCTGCTTATCGTGATTACAACCTGTGCCACAGCGATGACTGGTGAGGACTATTCCCGGGTGATAGAGAATTATGAGCGAAAACACGGCGCTATGGCGCTGTTGCTGGATGGCAGCGCACTTTCGGGAGACGAGATCGATGCCGCCTATGTTACCTTTGAAAGCCTCTGCCGGAAGCTTAGCATACCGCAAGTGCCGCAGGCGTCATCTGATGTGCTGGTATTGGAGGGGCTTGCCCGATCAGATTATGGGTTTTCCCTGAACTGGGAAGCGTTATCGGCATTGTTAGCAAAATATATGGGATTGAAGCTGCAAAAAGGCCTGGTTGCGGGCTTGGATTTGACGGTTGAACTTGACTGTTACCGTACCGCGCCAAAGCTTTTTATCAGTCTTTTATGGCAGCAGAATACTACCATAATCCCTGCGCCGATCGGACTTGACGGAACTATGGATTTTTTGAATGCCGTAGCTAGTGCTTGCGGTGTGCCTATCGCCAAAGAGGCGGAAGCGGCGTATGAAAACGCAAAAAAGATCATAAAACCATATGCCGACGCCTTACATGCCGCGGCCCTGCCGGTTGGCGTGGAGGCCGCCGGATGGTATGGCTACGCACTGGCAAAATTCTTGAAGCGGGAACTTGGCTGCCATGTACTGCTTAGCGTCGACCGCCAAAACCCTTCCATTCCGCCTGAGGATGTCTGCGATCGATTCTTAGAAAATGTAGGCCGTTTTGAACTTGTCTCCCTAATGGAGGAATACGGATGCCGCATGGTATTTGGCTCTTCCAATACCCAGATGGACGATAATTGGGATTATATTCCTTTCTTTCAACCTGTGTGGCGTGTAGCCAAGGAGGTGCACAGCTGCTTCGGCTTTGATAACGCGGTATATCTCGCAAAACGTCTTGCGGAAGGTGTTAGAATATGAAAAAGAGTTTGGCAATCTATGGCAAGGGTGGCATTGGCAAAACTACGGTTTCTGTCAATTTAGCGATCAGTCTTGCCTTGGCGGGATATAAAACACTATTGGTGGGCTGTGATCCAAAGCAGGATACTACCCGGCTGCTGACCCGCGCATATCTGCCCTCCGTGTTGGAGCGTTTTACGCATACAGCCGGGAATCATTTGTCACCCCTGGATGTGATCGCCAACCCTCATGAAAATCTGTATTGCTGTGAGGTTGGCGGCCCAAAGCCCGGCGTGGGCTGCGCCGGGCGCGGCATTGCCATTGTTTTGGATTACCTGGGCAAAGTGGGAATTTTTAGCGAGATGGATATTGTGATATACGACGTACTGGGCGACATTGTCTGCGGCGGCTTTGCCACCCCCGTTACCAGAGGCTTTGCCAAGGAGATATACGTGGTTACCTCGGGCGAGCATGCCTCCCTGTACGCGGCTAATAACATCTTGCGTGGGATGACAGACCTCGGCTGCCATATAGGAGGCATCATACAAAACGAACGGGGTTTTTCCGGAGAGACGGATATCGTGGCTGGTTTTAGCCGGTTGTGCGGCGTTCCGGTGGTGGCGGCTATCCCGTATTCCGCTGTGATTAAACAGGCCGAATTGAACCGCTGTGCCGTAGTGAATTGGCCGGGCTCTACGAGGGAGGCACAAAAATTCCAGGAGCTGGCTAAGCTCATCCTTGCAGATTGCCCGGACGTCGTAGCAAAGCCGCTTCATCCTGAGACGTTGTATGAGCTTGCCGGCTATCTCTATTCATAAGGAGGTGTAAAGGTGAACGATCAAGAGCAGTGCGCGCTTACCATCGAGAATCTCACGGTGGGCTTTCACACTGGCGAGGGCGTGTTTCCGGCAGTGGATGGGGTAAGCTGGAACGTAATGAAAAACGAAATCGTCGCCCTTGTGGGAGAATCAGGTTCCGGCAAAACGGTATCCTGTCTGTCTATGCTTGGGCTGATCCCTTCCGCTAAGGTTTCAGGAAGCGTACGTTTTCTTGACAAAGAGCTTGTGGGCCTTCCGCAAAAAGAGCTGCAGGCGATCCGGGGCAGGGACATAGGTTTTGTTTTTCAAGAGCCAATGACGTCACTTGACCCCGTGTTCACTGTCGGCAGCCAAATGGACGAGACGATGCGCGCGCATACCGCTCTTGGCCGCGCCGCACGCAGAGAACGCGGACTAAAGCTATTTGAGATGGTGGGTATTCCCGAACCGGAAAAGCGGTACCGCTGCTATCCGTTTGAGCTTTCCGGCGGAATGAAACAACGGGTGATGATCGCTATGGCGCTGTGCTGTGACCCTGCGCTCCTGATTGCGGATGAACCTACTACCGCATTGGATGTGACGATTCAAGCCCAGGTACTCTCCCTGCTCAAGGGCCTGCAAAGGCAGTTTGGGATGTCTATTATTATCATTAGCCACGATTTGGGAGTCGTGGCCAATTTCGCGCACAGAGTCGTGGTGATGTATGCCGGCAAAATCATTGAGCAGGGAGCCACCCAAAAAGTGCTGCATCACCCACAGCACCCCTATACCAAAGGCTTACTGGCCTCTATGCCAAATCTCAACACGGATAAAGGCAGTCGTTTGAACGTAATTCCCGGCAGTATTCCGGACCTTGCCGGAATGCCCAAGGGCTGTCGTTTTAGCCCCCGCTGCGCGGATGCGATTGCGTGCTGCAAAACACTTGAGCCGCCGGAAATATTAGGCGAGGATAACAGCATGGCGCGCTGCTGGCAGTATGTGCAAAAGGAAGGGGGAAGCCGGTTATGAAATCAGATCGCCCCCTTGTGGCTGCCTACAACGTAACAAAGCATTTTCCCGTCAGGGGCGGCCTGCTTCTGCGCGAGGTAGATACGGTGAAAGCGGTAAACGGAGTAACGCTCGAAATACGCGAGGGTGAGACCTTTGGCCTTGTCGGTGAATCAGGCTGCGGAAAAACCACCCTTGGAAACATTCTGCTCGGCTTGGAACGTCCTACTTCCGGACAGGTTTTGTTTAACGGCTTGGACATCTATAAGACACCAAAGGCAGAGAGAAAACGTCTTCGGCAGGCGATTCAAATCGTGTTCCAAGACCCTTACGAGTCCCTGAATCCCCGCATGACCGTAGGGGAGATCGTAAGTGAAGGGCTGCGCATACAGGGGGGACACAAAAAGCCCGAGATTCGCCGGCGCGTACAAGAAATCCTGGCGCTGGTGGGACTGGACGCGAAAAGTTATCACCGCTATCCTCATGAGTTTTCAGGTGGGCAGCGTCAGCGAATCGGCATTGCCAGGGCGCTGGTTGTGCAACCGCGGTTTATCATCTGCGACGAGCCGGTATCGGCACTGGATGTTTCGGTGCAGGCACAAATCATCAACCTGCTTTCGGACTTGCAGAAGCAATACCAACTCACCTTTCTGTTTATCGCGCACGGCCTAGCCGTAGTGCGATACTTGAGCGACCGTATTGGTGTCATGTATCTTGGAAAATTGGTAGAGGTCGCTCCGGCGCAGGAACTGTTCGACGCGCCGCTGCACCCCTATACCCGCTCCCTGCTTGCGGCCATTCCTGATATTGAAAGCAACACCATGTACGAGGCGCCTTTGAGCGGGGATGTGCCCAGCCCCATCCGCCTGCCGACAGGCTGCACATTTCATCCGCGCTGCGATTGCCACATGGAAATCTGCGCGCGGAAGGAACCGGAGGAGTACTGGACGGAAGGGCACATGGTGCGTTGTCACCTATATCCACATACGGTTGAAACGCCGTCTTAGCACAGATTGTATTCCCTTGCTAAAGGGGATTCATAAAAAAAAGAGGAGGAAAATAACATGTTTAAGCACCAAGGATGGGCCAAACTATCCGCGACAATTCTAATCCTGTGTATGCTGTTCGTGGCTGCATGCGACACCAAGACGCCCGAGACTACCCAGTCTCCCCAGACTACTCAGACTACTCAGACTCCAACATCGGGCGAAGCCAATACCGAAACAAAGCAAGGGGGGCAGCTTGTCACCTATGTCTCCAATGACCCAAAGGGCTTTGACCCTGCCACACTCAATCTGTGGGATCAGACCATTGTAGCGGCCAATATCCTGGAAGGCCTTGTGCGTTTGAGCCCCGACGGTACCCAGATTGAGCCCGGCATAGCCGAGCAGTGGAGCGTATCGGACGATGGTCTGGTATGGACCTTCAAACTGCGTGATAACGCCAAATTCCACAACGGACGCAAGGTCGTGGCCGAAGACTTTAAGTACTCCTTTGAGCGGGTAGCACGGCCGGAAACAGCTTCTCCCTCCGCTTGGATGCTCAACAAAATCAAGGGGTTTGACGCTTTTGTTGCAGGCTCGGCAACCGGGCTTGAGGGCGTCCGCGCAGTGAATGATTCTACCCTTGAACTGGAACTCACAGAGGCCTATGCGCCCTTCTTCTCCATGCTCGCCTCGGCCAGCTTGGCGGTTGTGCCAAAGGAGGCTGTGGAGGAGTTTGGAGAAGATTTTGCGCAAAATGTGGTAGCAGCCGGTCCGTTCACGCTTGGCCAATGGAATATCAACCAAGACCTAACCGTAAACGCCTTTGAGGATTACTGGGCGGGACGTCCTTATTTGGACAGTGTCGTTTGGAAGGTGATCAATGATGAAAATACCCGTATCGTGGAATTTGATGCTGGTACGCTGGATATTGCTTGGATTCCGCCGGCCCATTACGATCGACTGACCAGCGACTCAAGATACCAGAACAGCATTAATATCTGTAACACGCTGCACACTGACTTTATCAGCTTCAATATGGAACATACACCATTCGGTGACAATAAGGATTTGCGCTATGCCTTTAAGTATGCTTTAGATATACAAGCAGTGATTGACATGCTTCAGGGACGCGCTTCGGTTGCGAACCACATCTTACTCAGTAGTATGATGGGAGGTCCCTTGGGAGATACCAGCCCATGGTACAATGTAGATAAAGCCAAGGAGTTCATGGACAAGGCGGGCTATGCAGATGGCCTGCCGGGCACCTATAAGCTGATTACGCCCAACTGGAATAATAACATTAAAATCTGTGAGATATACCAGCAAAACCTCAAGGCTATCGGCATCAACATTGAAATCGAGTCTCTGGAATATGGCGCTTACAATGAAGCGCTTACCAGTGGCCAATATGATCTTGCCTGGGGCTATGTGGTGGCGGCATATCCAGATTCGGACGCCATGGTAGCAACGCTGGTATACAGCGGAAATCTAGGCTCCGGCGGCAATTACGCCCGGTACTCGAATGCTGAGGCGGACAAGCTTTTGGAGCAGGCCCGTGCCGCCACCGATGATGCCGAACGCGCTATGCTGTACACCCAAATTGAGGCTCTTGTTTCGGAAGACCTCCCCTACGCATATGGGATGCATAATATCTATGTGGACATTTGCCAGCCATATGTACAGGATTATGTAGCTAGCGCTGTGGACGTGCATACCTATCACCGGGTGTGGATCAAGCAATAAGCACCCATTTCGGCGCTTTGGTAACCGTGTTGTACCTTATGGCGAAGTTCCGGTCGGAGGCTGCAGCTCCGGCCTCCGACCGGCCCCCGCCTTTATGCATCTGGAAAGGGGAGTATCCATGACCAGCTATATCATCCGAAGGCTGCTCATCCTGATACCGGTAATACTGGGACTGACCTTGGTCGTATTTTTGCTTGTCAATGTGCTGCCCGGTGATACGGCGCGCTTGATAGCGGGGGAATACGCCGACGAAGCCACTGTGGAGAACATCCGTGTACAGATGGGGCTGGATCAGCCAATATTAGTGCAGTACGGGCGGTATCTTGGGGACCTGCTAAAAGGAGACCTCGGCCGTTCCTACCAAACCCACCGCCCCATTGCCAATGAAATCCGAGCGGTATTCCCTAAAACGATTCAATTGGCCATCACCACGGAGATCATTGGCCTTGTGATAGGCGTTCTGCTTGGCATGGCCGCGGCTTTGCGTCATGGCAAGGCATTGGACCGCTTTATTTCTATGTTTGGTGTATTGGGCCTCTCAATGCCTCAGTTTTGGTTTGCGTTGGTACTTCAGCTGTTGTTGTCGGTAAAATTGGGCTTACTGCCTCCCTCCGGCTATAAGCTTGGTTTTGACTTGTATATTATTTTACCTTCCCTTACTTTGGGGATTCCGACTGCCGGCTGGATGTCACGCGTGGCGCGATCTGCATTTTTGGAGGTCCTGCCGCAAAATTTTATCCGTGCGGGTTATGCCAAAGGCCTGTCACGCAACACGATGGTTTGGAAACACACGTTGAAAAATACCATGATCCCGGTTATTTCGCTGGTTGGTACCGATATGAGCCGCTTGCTTACCGGCACCATGATCGTGGAAAGTGTATTTGTCTGGCCAGGCATAGGTAAATATGGACTTGATGCCTTGCTAATGAAGGATATGCCTGCGCTGCAGGCGACAGTGATCGTCCTGGCCTTAAGTATCTGCCTGGTAAACTTGATTGTGGATGTACTGTATGCCGTTGTTGATCCGCGCATCCGTTACAAATAATCGGATGGCATCCGTCAAGCGATGAGAAAGGGTTTCACCATGCCAAGCGATAAGTATCTGCCGAAAAACAAAAAACTTCAAAAATTGCTTCAAACCGCAAACACGGAAACAGACAGCTTATATAAAGATGCCTGGCATCGACTGAAAAAGGATAAGCTGGCGATGATAGGATTGATTGTGATTGCTGCACTCGTTCTTATAGCGGTTGTGGCGCACCTCATACCCGGCCTTGATCCTGAGGGAATTGAAAGCAGTCGCCAAGTGGCCGGCAAAACAATTTTCCCTCCTTATGCCCCCTCCGCTCAAAATTGGATGGGGACCGATCAGCTTGGCCGCGATATTATGGCAAGGGTATTCTATGGCATCCGAGTTTCACTGCTAGTGGGTGTGATCGCGCGCGGGCTTACTATGCTGATTGGCGTGAGTCTAGGCGTCGCTGCCGCATATTTTGGCGGATGGGTAGATATGTTGCTCATGCGTTTGACCGATATTTTTCTCGCCCTGCCGGTGATGCTTTTGGCAATGATTATCACTTTAATAATGGGCCCAAGCCTTACAACCGTATGCGTTGCGCTTGTTGTGGTAGGCTGGCCGGATGTAACCCGGCTCATTCGGGGGCAGGCAATGATTCTGAAAAATAAAGACTATGTGCGCGCGTCCAAAACCCTCGGCGCTTCCGGCTTTTGGATTATTACCAGACAAATCCTGCCAAACTGCCTCTCGCTAATTATTGTTTCTTTTTCAATGGGTATTCCGGGGGCCATTATGTACGAATCCGGTCTTAGCTTTTTTGGCTTTGGCATACGACCGCCCAGTCCGTCGCTTGGAAACATGATTGCCGACGCGCGAGGGTACATGACCGTCAGCCCTTGGTACATCCTTTATCCCGGCATCGCACTCATCCTGATTGTAGTCGCGTTCAATATTCTGGGAGACGGTTTGAATGATGCTTTGGACCCTTATGCCAAATACAGGAAATGAAAATCATGAAAAATACTTTACCCTTCTCGCACCCCTGCTTTAGTAATGAAACGCTTTATGCTTCCCGGATTCACTTGGCGGTGGCACCGAAGTGCAACATCCGCTGCAACTTTTGCCGCCCAACGGTGGACGTCTGCGCACACGGCTGCGCGCCGGGGATTACAGCCCGGTTGTACAGTCCTAATGAAGCGCTTGCCCATCTGCGCCTTGTGATTGAAAGCGGAGTGGATATTCAAATTGTTGGCATCGCCGGTCCGGGAGAGCCTCTGTTCAATGAAGAAACATTTGAAACCATCCAGTTGGTAAAGGCGGTGTTCCCGTATATTCATATCTGTCTGAGCACAAATGGCCTTTTGCTGCCCGGGCAAATGGAGCGTATTGTGGAGTTGGGGATTAAGACCCTTACTGTTACCGTAAATGCCGTATCGGCAGAGGTGGGTGAAATGATTTACAGCGTCAAGGGCCGGGACGGCATAGAAGGCGTGCGCCTGTTGATGCATAATCAACTCGCCGGGATAAAAATGGCAGCGAAAGCAGGGCTGTTTGTAAAGGTGAATACGGTATATGTGCCTGGAATAAACGATCACGAAATCAAAGGAATTGCGGCGATCACAAAAGAACACGGCGCATATATCCATAACATATTATCTGTGATTCCTCGCGGACGGTTTGCCGACATAGTACCCCCTGACAAAGCGGCACTGAAAAAAATGCAAGATGACGCGGGGACCTATCTTACGCAGTTTTTAAAATGCCGTCACTGCCGCGCGGATGCGGTGATTGATGGAAGGTTAAAAATGCAGGCTCGTTAGAATTTGGATTTTTAATTCTAACGGGCTTTTAATTTTTCATCAGGCTTATTATTTTTATCAAAATAAGTAAAAAATTTCCAGTGAATAAATATTAACATATATGGTATAAATTCACTTAATTAATAATTATTTAAGAGTTTATTGACAAAAATATAATATTATGCTAGACTTATTTCCAACATCGAAATAAGTATACAATTCAGTCAGGATGGTTAAAATGACAAAAAAAAAGACATTTAAAGACATGAAGAACAACAACATCGCGATCATTATTCAAACACTTTTGAAGAATGCTAGCATGTCCCGCATTGAAATTTCCGAATGCTGCGGTCTTTCGCCCAGTACGGTCGGTTCTAGCATTGGCATTTTGCTGGAACAAAACATCGTCGAAGAATTATGCGAGGGTGTGTCCACCGGCGGGAGACCTCCCATTGTTATCCGGCTGAACCCGGACTGCTGCATGGCGATAGCCTTTGAAATTACGCGCAGCGGTGTGACGGCTAAAGTTTTTAACGCACACAATCAACCGCTTTACGAGTCTTCCCTTTCTTCCCGTATGCTAAGCGGAAACGCGTTAAGCAACATTATCGTATCCTTTATTGACCACATCAAATCGGGTGCCTTGGAAATGCCCCAAAACATTATCGGCATTGGTCTGCTCTGTCAGGATGATATTCCCGATTTCGATTTGAACGTAGAATTCTCTACCTCGATGGACTCCGCGGTGATTTCTTTGGAAAGATTTCTAAGCGGTCATGTAGGCGTTCCTGTACGCAAGGAATACATTGAGCGCTATTCTCTGGAGCATTATATGCAAAATATTGAAGCTGTAAACCGTAATTACGCATATATCAATTTAGGGGAAAGAGCTACGGCCAGCTTTTTTGTAAACAAAAAACCGGTAGATATAGCAGGTGAAACGGTCTTCGATATCAGCTCCATTGCTACTGCCGAAGAAGCGGTTGAATGGGGGGAAGGAGAAGCGGACACCATAGATTCTAACAAAGCGATTGACAAACTCACGGTTGAGGAGTTGGCTAAAAGGCTTACGATGTTTATAACCTTCGCACGAATGTTCTTTCCAGTGGAGGATATTTTTTTAGGAGGAATACGGGAAGATCTGGATGAGGTCGCTTATAAAACTACCCTGTATTTAAAGTTTAATCCGATTGTAAGGAAATTGGCGCTGAAAAATCTTCATTTATCGGATGCCCTTGCCCGGAGGTTAATTCTTGAGAATCATCGTTTATTACTTACCTGATCGCAGTAGGGTAATCCAGAGCCGAGGTCATAGTGCGCAGATGATGGCGGTTCTGATAACATAGTCACTAATTAATAATTTTAATGATACCAGGAGCACAAAGTGCGTAGCAATCCGTAGGTATCAGGGGTCAAAATACCTTTTGACCCCGACATCATTTTAATTGGAGGTGTACGATGTTACAGGGTATTCTCATTCTAGTTTTTTTGCTGACGATAATGGCGTTGATGATCGCCCGCAAGCTGCCGACCGTGTTGGCGCTGTTTATTCTGGCAATCGGTATCTGTGTAATCGCTGGAATTCCCCCTATGGGAGTGAATGCAGAAGGTGAACAGATCGGTTTCTTCCAGAACGTAATTCAGGCAGGTGCTGTCCGCCTGGGCGATGCAATTATGACTGCCATATTTGCTGGTTGGCTAGGCATGATTATGGAAAAAACAAACATCAGCAAAACTATGATTAAAAAGGGTGCGGAACTGGGCGGAGATAAAACGCTGGCGATCGCGATCATCCTTTTTACGATTTCATCGCTTTTGTTTACCGTTATTGTCGGTCTGGGGAGTGTCATTATGGTTGGTACCATTACCATCCCCATTCTCATTTCCGTCGGCGTTGACAAGGAAACCGCGGCAGGCACATTGCTGTTTTCCTACTGTGTTGGTATGACTTCCAGCCTATACGCTGTCAATACTTATTCCGGCATTACCTCGACTTCTTTTGATACGGTTTTCAGCTTCAGTGTAGTACTGTCCGTTTTATCTTTCGTCGCCGGATGCATATACCTTGTGGTTCGGATCAAGGTAAAGGGCAGAAAATTTGCTTTTTCCGCACCCTTGAATGTCGCGGATGATGATGAGATCTACAAGATCAAAGGGTTTTCCGGTGCCATGGCCATGCTTACGCCCCTCGTTCCCATACTGCTGGTCGCCGTGGCTAAATTCCCCCTCATTCCGGGCTTTATGATAGGGATTATCTGGGCATGCGTATTCACATCTTACCGTACCAGCTGGAAACGCACAATGGATCTGCTCACAAAGACCTTTTATGACGGCTTCAGCGTAACGGCTCCGGCCGCGACGCTCACCATCGCCATCGGTATGCTGATTATGACGGTTAACCAAACGGCGGTGCAGGATTCCTTCGGTCCCCTTGTCACAAGTGTGACGCCGACCACTCCCATTGCCTTCATTCTCCTCTTTGCCCTGCTGGCTCCGCTTTGTTTATACCGCGGTCCCTTTAATCTTTGGGGTTTGGGCGCGGGCATAGCGGCTTTGATGGTTTCCATGGGCGTTCTCCCGGTAAATGTAGTTATGGGGGGTTTCGTAGGTGTTACGATAATGCAGACGCTCTGCTGCCCTACCAATACCCAAAACGTTTGGGCCGCCAGTTTTGTCGGAGTAGAGGTCTTTGACCTGACCAAAAGACAGATTTTATACATCTGGCCCGTTGTTCTTATTGGAATAGTTTACGCAGGGATCCGATTCTTTTAACTTTTCTTTTCCCCCGCCGCGGGATATTCCCAACACCGCGGCAGGGGCAGTACCTGAATGGAGATAACTATGAAAGTAAGAATAGGAATTGATGTCGGTGGTACGTTTACCGACGCGGCACTTATTAATAATGAAACATATGAATTGATCTGCACGATAAAAACCCCCACCACCCACTCCGCAAAGGAAGGCGTGGCAGCGGGGATCATCAAAGTGATTTCTAAAATTATGGAGGAGGGAAACGTCGATCCTCAGGACGTGGTGTTCATCGCTCACGGTACAACCCAGGCCACCAACGCCCTGCTTGAGGGCGATGTGGTGAAGGTGGGCATCATTACGCTGGGTAAGGGGTTCGAGGGCGCCAAGGCGCGCAGCGATACGAATATGCGTCAGATTTCGCTGACCTCTACTAAAAACCTGCACACGGAAAACGAATATGTAGACGTCAGCGTCGATGATTTCAGCAGCACTATTACCAAGGCCATCATGGATCTTTGCCAAAAGGGCTGCGAGGCGGTCGTCGCTGCGGAGGCCTTCAGTGTGGACGATCCGGAAAACGAAATCATCGCCGCAAACATGTGTGCCGACATAGGCATAACGGGAACAGCAACAAGCGAGATTTCAAAGTTATACGGATTAAAAGTACGCACCAGAACCGCTGTGGTCAATGCGAGCATCATGCCCAAGATGCTGGAGGCCGCAAACATGACGGAAGAGAGCATTCGCAAGGCCGACATCACCACCCCCCTTATGATTATGCGCTGCGACGGCGGTGTTATGACGGTGGATGAGGTGCGCAAACGACCCATACTTACCATTCTGTCCGGTCCGGCCGCGGGCGTGGCCGGCGCACTGATGTATGAAAAGCTGACCGACGGAATCTTTTTGGAAGTTGGCGGTACCAGCACGGATATGTCCTGCGTGAAAGACGGTAAAGTCATGGTTAAATATGCGGAAGTCGGCGGCCACAAAACCTACCTGACCTCTCTGGATGTCCGTACCGTAGGCATCGGCGGCGGCAGCATGATTCAGATTTCCAAGGGTAAGATCGTGGATACCGGGCCGCGGAGCGTACATATCGCGGGACTGGCCTACGAAGTGTATTCCAAAGAAGAGGATATCGTCGATCCTGTACTAAAGACGATAAAGCCGGATGCTACCGACCCTGATTACGCATACGTTGAATGTTCCAATGGCCAGACATTTGCACTGTCCCTGGCCGGAGCCGCTAATATAGCGGGCTATGTGCCAAAGGGCGATTACGCGCATGGCAGCGTGGAGGCGGCCCGTAAAGCATGGGCGCCCCTCGCGCAAAGCATGGGCATAACGGTGGATGAAGCGGCAAAGCTTGCCCTAAGCCATTCCGCCAAGAAAAACGGTAAAATTGTAACCGAACTGATGAATGAGTACAATATGGATCCCCGCACCACAATCCTGGTGGGCGGCGGCGGCGGCGCTTCCGCTGTCGTGCCTCACCTGGCAGAAACCATGGGGCTTAAGAGTAAGAATGCCAAAAACGCCCCGGTTATCTCCACCATTGGCGTTGCATTGGCGATGATACGCGACATGGTGGAAAGAACGATTCCAAATCCGTCCGAAAAGGACATCCTGGCAATCCGGCGGGAAGCGGAACAGCGTGCCATACAATCAGGAGCGGATCCGGACTCTATTGAAATTTCCATCGACATAGACACTTCCAAAAATATTGTGCGGGCAACCGCAATTGGTGCCACTGAATTCCGCTCCAAGGACTTGACGCAGCAAAAACTCACCAGGGAGGAAATATTAAAGGTCGTAGCCGAAAACATGGATGTTCCCGTGCAAGAGCTATATGTGACTGCCGAAAATGGCGAAGTTTACGCGATTCAACAGAAGCTGGTGCGTAAAAAGCTCTTCGGCCTGCTCAAAAGCAAAACGACGCCCACCCGCATTATCGACAGCGAAGGCGTGATACGCTTGCAAAAGCGCGATGGAAAGATTCGGGTTTGTTCCCTGGAGAACTGGAAACATGTTCTTCTTACACTGGCTGATCTGTGCAGTACCTATGACGACGGCGGCAGAACCTTCCCCAATACATATCTGATCTTCGGCAAGAGGATTATCGATCTTTCCGGCCTGGCGGACGAAGAGCAGCTTACGTCCATAGCCCAGGTGGAACTTGCAACTATGCAGCCGGAGGATAAACTCATTATCCTCTGCTCTAACCGCACGGACTGACCGCCAATTGCAAAGGGGGTGTTTTTATCAAGCAGTTTCCGTTTTTGGATAAGCAGACCAGCCGTGCTTTGCTCGAGCAGGATTATTGCTATCATAAGATTGAGGAGAGTGCCCGTGAAGCCGTATTCGAGGATGCCTGGAAGGTCGGCGAGGAAACCGCCCGGCGTTTTTTAAGTGACCGAAACTTCCCTGGGCGCGTATCCTTTCCTAATATACTGCAGGAAAACGGCATTGCCATAAAGTACTTTGATAAGGACTATATCGTTACCAACCGCCGGTACTTTTGTGAGCTGTACCCCAAGGAAAAGAAGGAGCATATCTATACAAAGTCGGTGCGGATATGGTGCGAGAACAACGGCATCGAGTTTGAGGAAGGTCTGAACATATTACTGTCCCACGAGTATTTTCATTACCTCGAGTGGTATGAAATCGGTCTCACCTCCAAGCGGTATCTCGTTCCTATGCTGCAGCTCGGAAAACTGCGGTTAGGAAAAACAGGCATTGCCGCACTGAGTGAAATCGGCGCAAATGCTTTTGCAGACACTTGCTTCACATATATGACTCCCCCGCCATCCATTTCGTGATTTTTATAATTCGGCCGCTCAGCGGCCCGAGCAAAGGAGACGAATTCTTATGAGCTATCGACTGAGCGTTGACGTTGGCGGCACATTTACCGATATTGTGCTTTTCGACGACGGGACTCAAACCATTCATACAACCAAGGTTCATTCTACGCCGAGCGACTCTTCCATAGGCATCGAGAAGGGCATCCGCAAGATCTGCAGGCAGGCGGACATCGCTCCGGAAGATATTAGCTACTTCATACACGGAACCACCGTGGCCACCAATGCTCTTCTGGAGCGCAAGGGTGCCAAGTCCGCCCTTATTACTACCCAGGGCTTCCGCGATATCATGGAGATCGCGCACCAAACCCGTCCGGATCTGTATAATTTCTGGGTGCAAAGGCCGCCTTCCCCCATCCCGCGTTATCTGGTGTTTGAAGTTCCCGAGCGTGTCATGGCAGACGGCAGCGTATCCGTACAGCTGGATGAAAGTTCTATCCCAAAGATTGCCGCGCAGCTCAGGGAGCTTGAAGTGGAGTCGGTGGCAATCTGCTTTATTAATTCTTACAAAAACCCCGCTCATGAGCTTCGCGTGAAGGAGCTGCTGCTGAAAGAATATCCCCGCCTCCATCTGTGCACCTCTTATGAAACGCTTCCGGAAATTCGGGAATACGAGCGCTTTTGCACGACGGCGGTTAATGCTTATTTGATGCCCAAGGTCAAGGACTATATTTCCAATCTGGATGTAAAAAGAAAGAACATGGGGATTGTACCAGGTATCCATATCATGCAGTCGAACGGCGGTGTCATGAGTTCCTACGCCGCAGGTGAGCGCAGTGTACACACGGTGTTTTCTGGTCCTGCAGGCGGCGTGCTGGCCACCATGTACATGTCCAGGCTCATTGGGGAGAAAAATGTCGTCACCATCGATATCGGTGGTACCAGCAGTGATCTTGCGCTGATTCAAAACCACGAGCCTGGCATGACTTCCTCTGCAGAGCTGGGCGGCTTTCCCGTGAAGGTGCCTACGATCGAAATGCATACCATTGGGGCCGGCGGCGGCAGCATCGCCTGGGTAGACAAGGGCGGCGGCATTCGCGTTGGTCCCCAGAGCGCAGGAGCCGTACCCGGCCCTGCCTGCTATGGCAATGGCGAAGAGCCCACCGTTACCGATGCGAATCTCATCATGGGATATCTGAATCCGGCGAATTTCCTGGGTGGCGAATATTCGCTGGACAAGAAAAAATCCGAGGATGCGGTCTCCCGCCGTGTCGGTCTGGCCACAGGGCTTCCCCCTATGCAGGCTGCCGCAGGTATTCGGCATCTTGCTAATGCCAACATGTGCGGCGGCATCAATGTCATCTCTACGCAGAAAGGCTATGATCTGCGTGAGTTTGCGCTCTTTGCTTTTGGCGGCGGCGGCTCCCTGCACGCGGTGGATCTCGCGGATGAACTCAATATCAAAAAAGTGGTGGTGCCTCTTACGCCAGGCAACTTCTCGGCAGTCGGCTGCCAGCTGGCAAAGGTGCGTTATGACTACGTGCGTACGGCGGTCTGCGCCACGGACGCATTGACCATAGAAGAATACAACGCCCACTATGCGCAGATGAAGAAAGAGGCTCTAGCCGACCTGAAAGAGGAGGGCTTTGCCGAGGATCAGCTGCTGTTTAACGCCACGGCGGATATGCGATACACAGGACAGGCTTACGAGTTGAGCGTGCCCGTGGATAATGCGATTGCTTCAGCGGATATGCTGGCGCAATACGCGGCGAAATTTGCTGAAATTCACAAGCGGACCTATGGATACGCCATGGACGATAAAGTAATCTTTGTGAATCTGAGATTCTCCGCTTTCGCTATCCTGCCCTCTCTGGAGTTTGCCCGCCACGCGTCGGTCTCCGATCCAACGCCACCCGCAGATGCCAAAAAACAGACGCGGGAGATGATGTTCGGCGACGCCATGTATAACGCAGACATCTACGACAGGGCAAAGCTGCCTGCGGGCAGTCACTTATCGGGTCCTGCGGTCATTGAGGAATATGCGGCTTCTACCGTGGTTCCTCCGAAACACGTAGCTGCCATAGACAATTATTTGAATATCGTAATCGAAAGGGAATAGGAGGGGAATGGAATGCACAAAATTGACAAGATTACGCTGGCAGTTATTGCTAACAATCTGCAATGGGCTACTGAGGAAATGAATACCTACCTGACGCGCGCCGCGTTTTCCTCTAACATCAAAGTGCGTAAGGATTGCTCCTGTGCCCTGTATGACCGTAACGGCAATATGCTTGCCCAGGGTACATTCGTGCCGGTGCATCTGGGAATCATGTCCCAGACGCTGAAGGAGCTGCTGAAAATCCATCCTCAGGAAACTCTGAGCGAAGGCGACGTGATCATGCATAACAACCCGCACATGATGGGATCCCATCTCTTTGATGTAATGGCTTTCAAGCCCATTTTCTACGATAATGAGCCGATTGCTTTTGCGGGCACGCTGGCTCACCATGTAGATATGGGCGGCAACCCCATATCCTACGTCAGTAAAACAATCTACGAAGAGGGCATGATCATCCCTGGCATCAAGATTATAAAGGGAGGCGAACTTCAGGAAGACCTTATGCGCATGATTATCGCGAACGTGCGTACGCCATATGAGCTGAAGGGTGATCTGATGGCGCAGATTGCCTCTAACAACCGCGGTGAAATCCGTGTGCAGGCGCTAGCGGATAAATACGGAAAAGAGCAGCTGCTTGCCTATTTCGACGCGTTGATGGACTACTCGGAATCCGGCATGCGTGAAGCTATTCGGACGGCACCGGACGGCACCGCCGAATTTGAGGATTATCTGGAGCACGACGGACGAAACGACACAAAGATAAAATTTAAAGTAAAGCTGACCATAAAGGGGGATGAGATCATTGTCGATTTTGATCAATCCGGCCCGCCGGCGGAAGGCGGCCATAATTGTCCCGCCGCCATGACATACTCCGCCACATACTTCGCGGTAAAAGCCGTACTGGGCAACGACATTTTAACCAATACGGGTGCTTACCGCGCGATCACCATTAAACTGCCAGATTATCCCAGCATCGTTAACGCAAAGATGCCTGCGGCAGTAGCCGGTTCCACCTGCATGCCCTCCGAACGAGTATGCGATGTAGTCATAGGAGCCCTTTCAAAGATTGTTCCGGATAAAGTCTGCGCCTGTGACGGCCATTGGACCGGTATGGGACTAGTGGGTAAGATTCCCGGCCGCCAAGAATATTTCTCCTACCTGGAAACCTATGCGGTAGGAAAGGGAGCCAAGCATGATCAGGACGGCGCAAACGCCCACCAATCCAACATGACAAACACCGCGAATGCGCCGGTGGAGATCATTGAACTGGAATACCCTCTCGTGGTAGAGCGCTACGGCCTTGTGAACAGTTCCGGCGGCCCGGGGGAATTCCGCGGCGGGTTAGGCCTGACCCGGGAGTTGAGAACCATCCCCGACGCCGACGTTTCCCTGATGGCCGGGCGGCCTAACATACCACCTTATGGCTTAAGTGGCGGTATGCCGGGCAAGACCGACTATGCCGGTGTACACTATCGTGACGGCACCCAGGAAAGACGCACATCCGGTCTGCATGTTCCGGATAACACCGTTATAATCATGCAGACCAGTGGCGGCGGCGGTTGGGGAGATCCAAAAAAACGCGACCCTGAAAAGGTCAGCTGGGATGCCCTGAACGGGTACATTTCCCTAGAAGACGCCCGCGCCATTTATGGGTGTGTCCTTGATCCGAAAACCAAAGAAGTCATTGCGCTGGAACGATGAGGATAATAAAATGATTTATAGAAAAAACAGCTTTCACACAACAGAGAGAAGACCCAAGGAGGACGGCAGCCCTGGAGGTATTATTGAGTGGCTGGTATCCCAGGAGGAATTGGGGAAGAGCGGCAACGCATTTACGAAAGTTACGGTCTACCCCGGCGCGGCGATCCCCACCCACGCACATGAGGGCGAGTTTGAAATTTTCTTTGTGGCTTCCGGCGAAGGGGATTATGTCGATCACGATGTGACGGTACGGGTATATCCCGGCGATGTGATGTACTGCGCCAATGGTGACCGGCACGGCTTGGTCAACGACACCGGCGAGAATGTGGAACTTATTGCTTTCATTGGATACGACAAGTAGAGGAGGCGCATTTCTGCCAGATTTATAAATTACTGCATATTTTTCCCAGCTGCCAGGTTGACTATCGTTCAGTCCTTTATTAAGGAAGGATGATCGTCATCCTGGCAGCTGGTGTATCTTTGCATACGCAATATTACAGCAAATGAAATTCCGGCTTTCTTTTCTTAAAGGTTGTATAATAGCGAAACCCACAGGATTTTAAAAATTCTCCGATTTCATCAAAGCCGTACCCGAGATATTCCGGCTCATGGGCATCGGAGCCGATCGTCAGGATCTCGCCGCCCATTTCCCGGTACCGCTTCAGAATCTTCTTCGTGGGATTCGAATCTCCCCAGCCATCTCGTAATCCACCGGTATTACATTCCAATCCCTTTCCTTTTTCCACGGCTGTCCGCAAAATCTCTTCCAGCACATCCCGATACCGCTCATAGCGGTAAATCTGCGATCCACCATCTCCATAGCGAACCACAAAATCTATATGACCCACCACATCATAGCAGTCATACTGCTTCAAATGGGAAAGTTCCTCTTCAAAATAAATCCGGTAAGCCTTCTCCACAGAAATTCCGTCAAAAAAAACCGGATAATAAGGATCAATGTTCCGGGAAATATGTGTAGATCCGATCACAAAATCAAAAGGATATTGATTCACATAATCCTCCAGCCTGTGTCCCAGATGCTGCTGCAATCCCAATTCTACCCCAATCCGCATGTCAATTTGTCCGGCATATTTTTCCCTCAATCGAGGCATAACCCGAAAATATTCTTCCGAATCAAATAAGAAATCCAGATCTCCCATAGGAAAATCAAAATCCTGGTGATCCGTAATACAAATTGTCTTCATTCCCAGCGCAATACCCTGCACGATCTGCCGCTCTGGCGCTGTTTCCGAATCACTGGAAAAATTCGTGTGAATATGAAAATCCGAATACATCATTCAGCTTCATTCCTCCAAGAAATAAAGAAAGTTAGAGTGTCAAAAGTATACGCAAAAACAGATCACGAACTTTTAACCCTCTAACCATAAAGTAAAATTTTCTAAATGTCAACATTTTGCCCTATAATAGCCAGTTATTTTTTGAGTTTCCCCCGCAAGCAATCCAGAAACGCATAGCAGTCCATAGCCGAAATGGCACCCATATTCGCCACCTGAAACATATTCATTTCCAGATATTTTCCCTTGCCGGGATAGAGTACATAGTGATTGGCTTCCATATCCGCAAGGAAAGCAGCCAGTTCCATACCTTCCGGCAGAAATACGGAAGTAACCGTATTCGCCATATGATCCTCCAGCAAGAATTTCAGACCCATTTCCTTCATGCCTTTACGAAGAATCTCGGCATTGGAAGCATATCGAGCCGCGCGGTTCGAGACCCCTTCGGCAATTATATTATCCAGTGCCGCGTCTAAAGCCCAGAACAGGGTGATATTCGGCGTATTGGGAGTCTGACGGCTCTTTTTAGCTACGTGATAATGCTTGTAGAGATTTAAATATACATTCTTGCACTGCTCCTCTGTAATTGACCGGAGCAGAGATTCTCTTGCGCAGATGTAAGCGGAACCGGGATAAGCGCCGACACACTTGCCGCCCACAGAAGTAGTGATATCAATATGGTTGTCTGCTACATCGACATTCTGCCCTCCGGCAGCGGATACGGAATCTACGAAGAAAATCTTGCCATACGTTTTAGACAGTTCGCCAACTTCATGAACCGGGTTAATCATACCGGTGGAAGTTTCATGGAATACCATAACGATCGCAGTGATTTCCGGACATTCCTTTAAAGCAGTTTCCACCTCTTTCAGGTCAGGCCGCTCGCCCCAGGCGGTATCGATCTTCCGAATAGGAACCCTGTACTTTAGAAGAATTTCCTCCAGCCGCTCGCCAAATACACCATTGCTGATCAGCAGAGCCGTGTCGTCCGGTTTCTGAAAAAGGGAGGACAGCACGGTTTCATTGGCAGAAGTGCCGGAACCGGATACGACTACCGAATAGTAGCTTTCATCGGCATTAAACAAGGTTAAAATCTTACGCTGAAGGGCTGTGAGTAATTCTTCGAATTCTTTACTTCGGTGACAAATATCGCGATGCAAAAGCGCATTTCTAACACTATCTTCAACCAAAACAGGGCCGGGACTAAACAATTTCAAATCTTGTGCCATTGCAATTTCCTCCTTCAGTTTATTTTGTTTATGGTTTAATAATAACGGAAAACAAGGTCCTGGAATAGAACGAATCGGAAGTGAAGCCTAGCCCGCCTGCCAAATATACGATATAATGATGTTAGGATATCCGTATTTAGGAGGCAGATAATATGAAAAAATACTATTTGGGAATTGACCAGGGAACCACAGGAACCACTGCTTTATTACTGGATGAGAACTGGCATGTGGCGGCCAGAGGCTATAAAGAACAGGTGCAGCATTATCCCCATTCCGGCTGGGTAGAGCAGGATCCTATGGAAATCTGGCAGAACATCGGCGATACGGTGTCTCAGGTCCTTACCGAGACCGGCATTTCTCCCTCTGAGATTTCCTGCCTGGGTCTTGACAATCAAGGAGAAACTGTTATGCTATGGGAAAGAGAGACCGGAATTCCTGTGTATCCGGCCATTGTCTGGCAGGATCGCAGAACCGCCAGAGCCGCCGATGAACTGGCCGGGACTTATGGTTCTATGATCCTTAGAAAGACAGGACTTTTGGTAGACGCTTACTTTGGAGCGACCAAGATTCAATGGATGATCCAGCATGTGGAAGGTGTTTCCGAGAAGATTGCGCAGGGACGGATTCTGGCTGGAACGATGGATACCTGGGTGATCTGGAAGCTGACACATGGGCGCTTACATATGACGGATCTTTCTACCGCCTCCAGAACCATGCTTTTGAACATGGAAACAGGAGACTGGGATGAGGAGATTCTTTCGATTCTGGGAATTCCGCGCAGCATTCTTCCCGAAATCCGGAGCAGCGCGGAATTCTATGGAGTGACGGATCCGGGGGCGTTCTTCGGTGTCAGGATCCCCATTTCCGGCTCAGTCACAGACCAGCAGGCAGCCCTGTTCGGCCAGAACTGCCTGGAGCCGGGTTCCGTCAAAACCACCTATGGTACCGGCTGTTTTATGCTGATGAATACGGGCAGACAGAAAGTTGTCTCGGATCATGGCCTGTTGACCACCGTAGCATGGTGCTTGAACAATGAGGAAAAGAAAAAAGAAATCACCTATGCTCTGGACGGAGGCATATATATTGCCGGTGCTGCCATCCAGTGGCTGCGGGATCAGTTGAAGATTATTGAAAAATCCAGTGATACCGAGGCGATGGCGAAAAGTGTGGAGGACACGGGCGGCGTATTTTTTGTTCCTGCTTTTGTTGGACTGGCAGCTCCCCACTGGGATCCGTATGCCAGAGGCACCATGATTGGAATTACGGGCGGAACTACGAAAGCTCATATAGTTCGGGCTACGCTGGAAAGCATCGCTTACCAGGTAAAGGATAATCTGGACGTCATGGTGAAGGATTCCGGGATCCCTATCGAAGTGATGCGGGTAGACGGCGGAATGGTTGAGAATGAATTCTTGATGCAGTTTCAGGCCGATATTCTGGGGATTCCCGTAGATGTATCGGCGATTACGGAAATGTCGGCTCTGGGTGCCGCTTATCTGGCCGCTTACGGAATTGGAGAAATCCGGAGCCTGAAAGATCTGGAAGGAAAATGGGAATGCCGGAAGCGCTATGAGCCCCGCATGAGCGAAGCGTACAGAGACAAGCTTTTACACAAATGGCACAGGGCGGTAGAACGTGCCAAGGCATGGGAAGAGGAGTAAAAAGACAACACAGCACGGAGGAGTACCCTATGGATAAAAATCTTCAAAATACTTCATTATCCGAGCGGATGAAGATCTTTTCACATTTGAGTTACGTTCCCTGGCAGCCGGGATTTGAGAATTTCGCTAAGGAATATCAGGGCAGCATTGTTGATGAAAAGGACTGTCTGAGGGGCATTGTTGCGGATTTTTATCAGATTGACGGCGGAGATTTTGATGGCGATACGATTACTACGATTCCGGATGGCTGTACCGATTTGATTTTTACTGTGGGAAGCCGGGATGTAAAATCCTATATCAGCACAGGAGTCCGGGAATTGAAACATTTTGTGTTTCAGAAGCCGGAATATATATTTGGTATCCGTTTTATGCCGGGTGCTACGTATCGGATGTTTCATGATCCGATAAAAGAAATTGTACATAAGCCGATTCCGATGGACCTGGTTCTGAAGGACAGTGGCCGGTTCATCGACGAAATCATAACAGCGAAGAACTTTTCCGGGCGGATTGCGGCGGCCGGCCGGTTTATTTTGGGACATGTGCTGGATGAGACGGGAAAGGAACGGATCATGGAATACTGCTTAGCTCGGATTTATGAGACAAGAGGAAGCGTACCTCTGGGGCAGTTATCCGAAGAAACCGGTTATTCAGAACGGTATCTCGGCATGATTTTTGATGAATATGTAGGCATCAGCCCGAAGAACATGTGTAACATTGTCCGCATCCAATATGCGTATCTGCTGATGGTTCGGTATCCGGAGCAGTCATTGGCATATGTGGCGCAGTATGCGGGTTACGCAGACCATTCTCACATGAACCGGGAGTTCCAGCGGTATTTGAACGATAGCGCAGGAAAAGTGCGTTCTAAAGAGATCTTTCAGCGAAAGGATGCCGGAAATGTGATCCTCTTTTCATGAGATAACCGGCCGGATAAATACGCCTCTCATCGGAATTTGGCAGCCGGTGAGAGGCGTATTTTTAATACGATGGATGGGAAATGTTATGGCAGAAGGCATCGATGAGGGAATCCTTCTCCTCGATTGGGTATTCTGTCAGGCTGACGCTCCATTCCATGGTAATTCCGCGGGTAATATAAGTCGCCAGATGCTTGATATTCTCATCGCTGATATCATTCCGGATCAGATTTTGTTCTCTGAGCTGTTCCACCAGAATATCCAGTACATTGAAGTAATGCCGGTCTCTCTTTGCCCACACATCCGTATAGCGCAGCAGGTAAGAATAATACATACGCAGCAAATCCTGGCCGTTGCGCGCCAGAACCTGATTGACAAATTTTAAGAATGTGTTCAGCTTTGTCAGGGCATCTGCTTCGGAGTCTTTCAGTTCATTCTCATAAAATTCCCAGTATTCATCTTCTAAAGTGTGCAGATATTCGGCCAGGAGATCATCCTTATTCTTGTAGTATACATAAAAACTTCCGCGGGAAACTCTGGCAGATTTAACGATATCTTCTACGGATACGTTGTTATATGAATGTTTTTTGAAAAGAGTAAGGGCTACTTTTAAAATTCTTTTTTTGGTTTTTTGTGCTTGCTGCTGTCGGTAATTAATGGTTTACACCCCCCTAAAGTCCAGTGGGAGGATACCCTCGCTGAACTAAGTTTCACTTTGTCTTGAATTACAATTCTATCATGGAGTCTTTTGCTTGTCTAGTTGTTTTCGTTTGTGATTTTAGGGGGACACATAAATAAGTTGAAAAAGCAACCCGCTTTTTCGTTGCATTAGACAGATAATTCCATCAAAAACATAAAAAGACTGAATACTAACTAAGAAAAAATATAAATTAAGTTTAAAAAAAGTAAATAAATCAATTGACAAATAAAAACAAATGTGATAATCTATCCCCAAATTCAATATACACGCATCATTGAAAGTCAGACGTCAATAAAAAAGTAATGGTTAAACCATTGAAAGAAAGTATAAGAAAAGAGGAGAGGTAAAAGATGAGGAAGTTTATGTTAGCTGCAATCCAACTGGATTCACAGTCGGATAAGCAGAAGAATCTGGCTGCGGCCGCCGGATTCATAGAAGAAGCTGCCGCAAAGGGGGCAAAATTAGTTGCCATGCCGGAAACCATGAATTACATAGGCCCCGAATACCGACAAAATGGAGAACCGGTTCCCGGACCCACTACAGATTTTTTTGCAAAACTGGCGGTAAAGTTGGGGATTTGGATTCATTGCGGAAGCATTCCGGAGATTTATGATCAGGAAAAGCCCTATAATACCACCGTTCTCTTGAATCCACAGGGCGAAATCGTGGCAAAATACCAGAAGCTGCATATGTTTGATGTGGAGATTTCCGACGGCCCATCCTATAAAGAATCCGATGACAATTCACCGGGACAGGAAATTGTATTGGCGAAGACGGAGCTTGGGATTCTGGGACTTTCGATCTGCTATGACATCCGCTTTGGAGAGATGTATCGGATCATGGCGCTAAACGGTGCCCAGATCCTATTTACACCGGCCTGTTTTACAATGAATACCGGAAAAGACCACTGGGAGACGATTCTTCGCGCGCGAGCGATTGAAAATTCCTGTTACGTGGTATCTCCCGGCCAGATCGGCATTAAGCCGAAGCTTCAGGCTTACGGTAAAAGCTTAATTGTAGATCCTTGGGGAAATGTCATTGCGAAAGCAAGTGACCGTCCCGGATATGTTATGGCAGAGATTGATTTGGATATGATCGATTTCGTAAGGGCTCAGGTTCCCTCCTTACAGAACCGTCGGACGGATGTTTACTCCATCTCGAGTGATAAGGTGAAAATTTATTAATAAACGGGAGGTAGTACATTGATCAAAAAAGTGTTTGACCATTTTGAAGAAGGTGTATGTGTAATTCTAATGGCTTCCATGCTGCTGATCACGTTTGTCAATGTAATCAGCCGTTATGTCTTTCATGCATCCATGTCTTATACGGATGAGGTTACGACCGGCATGTTTGTATATCTAACTACATTTGGGACAGCGATTGCGGCGAAACGGAAAGCCCATCTGGGTTTGAGCCTGATTACCGACCGGATGAAGGGAAGGCTCAAAGCAGTTGTTATTTCTTTTACATTTATTCTCTGTGCCGTATTTAGCTGCATCCTGCTTTACACCGGCTGGCAAATGATGATGAACCAGGTGAATCTGGGACAAATTTCCGCCGCTCTGGAGATTCCCGAATGGCTCTATGGCGCGGCAATTCCTGTCGGAGGATTTTTTATGCTTTTCCGCTTCGCACAGGCTGCATGGCTGGAGATTAAATCCGTAAAGGAGGAAGCTTGATGTCTACAATTATTTTAATAGGATCCTTTTTTGTTCTCTTATTCTTAAATGTTCCGATTGCCGGATGTCTGGGTCTGTCCAGCTTACTGACCCTGGGTTTTATGGACATGAGCTTTACTACGATCCCCATCAACTATTATGCCGCCAGCCATAAATTTGTACTCCTGGCGATTCCCTTCTTTATCCTGGCCGGAAATATCATGGAAAAAGCCGGGATTTCGGGCAAGCTGATTGACCTGGCAAAGTCTATGGTAGGTCATATGAAGGGGGGGCTGGCGCTGGTATGTGTTATCGTCTCCTGTTTCTTCGCCGCGATTTCCGGTTCTGGTCCGGCTACCGTAGCTGCTCTGGGTATGATTGTCATTCCCGCAATGATCAATGTGGGATACCGGCCGGCCTCCGCGTCTGCCCTGATGGCAACCTCGGGTGCGATTGGGGTTATTATTCCTCCATCCATTAGCTTCGTGGTTTATGGTTCCATTACAGGCACCTCTATCAGTAAAATGTTCATGGGGGGGATCTTGCCCGGACTTTTGATGGGCATCTGCCTGGTGGTCGCCATGTTCTTTGCATCCAGAAAGGATAAACTGGTGACACTTCCCAGGGCATCGCGTGCAGAGAAGTGGAAATCTTTTAAGGTGGCGATCTGGGGTCTGCTGATGCCGGTGATTATCCTGGGCGGCATCTATGGCGGCATCTTTACTCCTACGGAAGCGGCTGCAGTGGCGGCTGTCTATGGTTTATTTGTAGGGGTATTTGTATACAAGACCATTGGTTTGAAGGAATTGTATAAAATCTTTGTGGATTCTGCCAGCCAGACGGCAGTGGTTATGTTTATCGTTTGCGCCGCGAGCTTGTTCTCTTATGTGATTACCGTAGGTGGGATAGCCAGTTCCGCAGGTGCGGCGCTGACAAATATTTCTTCCGGAAACCGTGTGATATTCCTGTTTATTGTAAATATCATTCTGCTGATTGCCGGATGCTTTATTGATGGAACCTCTGCTTTCTATATTTTTACGCCAATTATGTTCCCGGTGGCAATGGCTCTGGGGATTGATCCGGTAGCCTTCGGTGTGATGATGACCATGAATCTAGCCATCGGACAGGTAACACCGCCGGTTGGCGTGAATCTGTATGTGGCGGCTCCCATGGGAGGTGTTAATATTGGCCAGATTGCAAAAGCGGTAGTGCCTTTTGTGCTGGCATCTCTGGTAGCGCTCCTGTTGATTACCTATATCCCAGGCATTGTTACCCTCTTGCCTAGTCTTCTGAAATAGGGATGGGAGTAGTATAAAAAATAATAATCAGGAGGATTTAGAAACATGGAAAACAGAGTCAAGTATATGTCATGGACAGAATTTGATGAAAGAAGAAAGGCGACCAAGACGGTGATTATTCCCAGCGGAGCCGTTGAGGTCTATGGACCTCATATGCCTCTGGGAAGTGATATTATCGTAGCCGAGCGCCTGGCGATGCTGGTAGCAGAGAAGGTAGACGCGGTTGTTGGTCCTTTCCTGGAGGTAGGACAGTCGAATGTTCTCTACGGGATGCCCGGAACCATCTATGCGAAGCCAGAGCATCTAAAGGCTATTTACCGTGACATTTGCGAAAGCTTTATTAAATGGGGATTTGACAAGATTTTTGTCCTGAACACGCATTTGGGAAATACCTTCCCGCTAGGCGAACTGTTGGAAGATCTGCAGCTGGAGTACGGTGTAAAATGTGGTCTGGTCGGCTGGTGGCAGTACATAGCTTCTTTCACAAAGGATGTCTTTACAACGCCAAATCCCCATGGGCATGCCAGCGAGGCCGGTACCAGTGTGATGATGTATCTGGCCCCTGAGTATGTGAACATGGAAAAAGCAGTTAAGACAGAGGCTAAGATCGTAGATAAATTTCCTAACGTTAACAAATATATTCCCTTTGAGAAGTGGACAGATACGGCAACCATTGGTGATCCCTTTGCGGCAACGGCAGAAAAGGGTGAGATTACAGTGAAGCGCGGGGTAGAAGAGATTACTAATTTTATCAAGGATTACTTGGGTGGCTGATCAAGCGCCTCAAGAATAGAAGGAGGAAAAAAATATGAAGAGAATTGTAGCAGGTTTCTTATCGATCGTGATGGTAATGGGACTGGCCGGATGTGGAAGCAGTAACGAGACAACGGCGGCCCCGACTACCGCGACGACGGTCGCAACGACGGCCGCGGAAACACAGTCTGGCGAGACAACGGCTGATGCCGGTAGTGCGAAGGAGTATGACGAATTGAACCTACGTATATCGGTAGCCGGTACGGAACAGGGTGTGGATGCGATTGCGGCGCAGAAATTTGCGGATGATGTAGCGGAAGCCAGTGATGGGAAGATCAAAATTACGGTGTATCCCAGTTCTCAGCTGGCAGGCGGTGACCTGACCAAGATGATGGAGCTGTTCATGGCAGGCGGCAGCTATGAAATGTGTATCATTTCCGGGATCGTAATGTCCAACGTGGACCAGCGCTTCCTGGCACATACGCTGCCTTTTGAGTTCAAGAACTATGACGAAGTCAATGCGATGCTGGACGGCAGCGGAGGAGAGTACTATACAGAGTTACTGGAGACCATGGGAATCGTTTCTCTGGGCGCTATGCATAACGGCTTGAAGCAGTATACCAACAACAAAAAAGAAATTCTGACTCCTGATGACATGAAAGGCCTGAAGATCCGCGTTCCGAGTGGTACCGTATCCGTAAAGACCATGCAGGCTCTGGGAGCAGACCCGGTTACCATGGCATGGAGTGAGGTTTACACGGCTCTTCAGCAAGGAACCGTCGATGGACATGAGAACAGCTATCAGACCATTTACTCGGCCAATATCCAGGAAGTACAGAAATATGTAACGGAGCTGAACTGGCAGTATGACGGCTACTGGTTTATGGTAAATCAGAACGACTGGAACGGATATAGCGAAGATACAAAGGAGCTGCTGACAGAAAAAGCGGCAGAAGCTTGTGAATTCGGCAGAAATTACATGTATGAGCAGGAAGTGCTGATCAAGGATATTTTTGAAGAAGCGGGTGTCACGATCAGTGTCCTGACAGAAGAACAGAGGCAGGCATTTATTGACGCAACGGCTGGCGTACGTGCGGAATTTATTCAGGAGATAGCCGAAGCCTGTGCCGCATGGAATGTAACGGAATAGAGCAAAACGATTTAAAACAAAAAGCAGGGCATAGTGGTTTTCTATGTCCTGCTTTATTTACGCAAAGGCTAAAGTAGGCCAAAAGTTTCTCTTATTCCTTCGGATGGGGCATCAGCATCGTACAAAAATCGTCAATCACGGGGAATTTGCTCTCCATTGTTACCGATTCATCACTGGCACACCATTCCAGTGTCAGCCCTCTTGTGATTCCTAATGATATATTCTCGATGCTTTCGATGCTGATATCCTTTCGGATAGAGCCTTCTTCTTGTGCCATAGCGATCAGTTTTTCCAGAATTGGAAAATAGCAACGGTCCCTGCGGGCCCAGGTATTGGTAGACTTTGTCAGGTAAGCATAATACATACGAATCAGGTCCTGGCTGTTTTCCGAACTGACTTGAAGCGTATACTTCATATATAGGTTGAATTTTTCCAGTGAATTCAAGGAGCTGCATTCCTTGCCGCACAGGACGGTTTCGTAATATTCATTGTAGACCTGATCGAGAGAATGTAAATATTCAGCCAGCAAATCGTCTTTATTTTTATAGTAAACATAGAAACTGCCGCGGGAAACCTCGGCAGCATTGGCAATTTCTTCAATCCCTACATTGTTGTAACCGTTCTCTTTGAAGAGTTGGATCGCTGCTTTTAAGATTCGCTCTTTTGTACGCTGAGCATGCAATTGTCGATAATTGATAAGATAACCTCCCTCACTTTGACCGATTTACGTGTTGATTATAGCATGGAACAAAGCAGTAGTCTAGTGAAATCATAAAAAAATTGATGGAATATTAAGTAGAATTACACAAACTTTAAAAATACATAAAAAATATATAAAAATAAGTTGACATAATTACCGTGAAATGCTAGTATTATGGTACAAATCAAACACGAGTCAATGACTGACGATAGTAAATGAAAATAATAATCAAGTTTTTGGTAGTAAAGCGGAAGCAAGGATGTTAATTTAGAAAAAACAGAAATCCCCTAATGCAAGAAGCCGATACTCGAAAGAATTAAGTAAAGCAATGGGGCATAGGGTACATTGCTTTTTTGTGCTTTATGGATAACGGAATCCAATTCCTGATGGAGTAGGAAAGAACCATCGGAATTTGATGATATACCATCGAAATCAAAGGAGGAGAAAAGCATGAAGAAAAAGATCTCAAAGACAGCAGCGGCCGCATTATTCCTATCTCTGTTGTTGACTGGTTGTGGTGGAAATTCCAATGAGACTACAACAGCGGCTACAAGTGGAGGAAGCACGACGACGGCAGAGAAAACAAGCGAAGATACGTCAGCCGCGGCCGGCGGTGACGTAATCACCTTGAAGATGGGAACGAAAATGGGAGCGGACAGCCAGGAAGGAAAGGGCTTCCAAAAATTTGCCGATCTGGTAGCAGAGAAGACTGGCGGCAGTGTAGAAGTGGTAGTATACCCTTCGGAGCAGTTAGGAGATTCCACTACACAGATTAATAACCTGGCAATGGGTACGCAGGAACTGTATGCAGAGGGATGCAACTACTTTTCCGGATACACCAACTTGTTAGAGGTTAGCAACATTCCTTATTTGTTTGAAAACAATGAACAGTATTTAGAGTTAGTTCAAAGTGATTTTGGCAAGCAGCAGGAGGCTATTCTGGAAGATAATGGGTTTAAGATATTAAATACAAACCGGGATTGGATTCGTGGGCCATTCCGTGTTCTTTGCAGCAGTACCCCAATTCAGTCGCTGGATGATGTGAAGGGATTAAGACTTCGTTCCTATGAGAGTGATATCTACATGAAATGCTGGTCTGCCCTGGGTGCGGAACCGATTGTAATCAGTTGGACAGAGACCTATCTGGCTCTTCAGCAGGGCACCGTATCGGCAGTTGCCTCCCCGGTTTCCATGGTGGAGGATATGGCCTTTACAGAGGTAGCGCCTCACGTATCATTCGTCAAAGAATTCCCACAGGAAATTGTGGTAGTTATGAATAAGAAAGTGTTTGACGGCTTAACAGCAGAGCAGCAGGAGGCCTGCATCGAAGCGGCAAATGAAGCAGCCACCTGGTCCAATGATTTGTTGAATGCGGAAACCGATGCTTCGATCAAGAGGATGGAAGATGCGGGAGCGACCTTCTATGAGATTGACACAAAGCCTTTTACGGAGACACTGCTGGATTACTTCCGTGAGTTGGAAGCCAACGGAACGATGCCGGAAGGATTATTGGAAAGGTTAGGTTATTAATTAAGCATTCCTGGCTGAATTCTGCCAATAAAGCCTCAGGCTCTGCAGAAAATTGGTTAAATCCATGTCCTGCAGAGCCTCACAAGGCATTAAAAACATTTTCTTTTCTTTTGTTGCGGCTTTCAAGCCGGGGAAGTTGGTTATTAGGGTTAGGAGGTATTGGCTATGTTTGAGCGCATCGATGCTATTTGTGCAAAGGGTTTGAAGACTCTCTGCTATACAGAATTGGCACTTTCTGTTTTATCATTGGTTGCGATGGTTGTTTTAAATACCGTTGAGATTGTGAGAAGGTATTTTTGGGGATTGTCCATCGTTTGGGTGCAGGAAGTTACCGTGCTTTTTATGGTATGGTTCACCTTTATGGGTTTCAGTATGATTACCTATGCAAAAAAAGATATTTATATTGACTTTTTAGTGGAAAAGTTACCGGGTCATGGCAAGCGGGCAGTGGAACTGCTGACAATTCTTGCGAGTATGGTTTTTATCGTGTTATATACCTATTATACATGGAAGCTGTTCCAGTCTCAGGGAGCACAGACGACGATTGTTGCCAAATATCCGATGCGCTACCGGACAATGGCTCCTTTCATCAATGGAATAACTTTGCTGTTCATCTATATCGGATTGCTGAAGAATTGGATTTTAGGGCTGAAACATAAAACGGTAGGAGGTACGAACTAATGGTGTGTGTTATTCTATTCGTAGTATTTCTGGGCTTTCTGCTGTTAGGTACTCCCATTTCCCTGGCAATGGGTATGGGAACCATGGGAGCAGCGCTAAGCGGTGGTTACGATCTTTCCGCTTTGCCAATGCTGATCTCCGGTGGTTCCAGTAACTATACGCTGGTGGCCATTCCCTATTTTGTGCTGCTGGGAAATCTGATGAATATGTCAGGGATTACGGATCGGATTTTTGATTTCGCAGATGCCTGTGTGGGTCATCTGAAGGGGGGGCTGGCGCAGGTCAATGTACTTGCCAGCGTGATTTTTGCCGGTATTTCCGGCACCTCTACGGCAGATGCCGCCGGTCTTGGCCTGGTAGAGATCCGGGCGATGGAGAAGAAGGGATACCCGCTGGATTTCTCCGTAGCAATCACGATGGCTTCTTCGGTGCTAGGGCCAATTATCCCCCCCAGTGTTACTTTGCTGATTTTTGCTTCGATTACTTCGACCTCCGTCGCCCAGTTGTTTATCGCCGGACTTTTCCCGGGTATTTTGGTAGCCATTGCGCTTTGTATCACAAACTATGTGCTGTATATAACAAAGGCGGTAAAAATGCCGACTCCCAGTAAGTTTGTTTTTCACAATATTCTGCACACAGGAAAGGTAGGATTTTTTGCCCTGTGCTGCCCGCTCCTTTTATTGGCAGTTATGATGAGTGGTGTGGTAACACCTACGGAAGCGGGTATCATTGGAGTGCTTTATTCTCTGTTTGTAGGAATTGTGTATAAGGAAATTACGGTAAAACGACTGATCAAGGCTTTGGTGGATACCGTTTACTCCTGTGCCATCATTATGTTTTTGATTGGTATGGGAACCGCGGTGGGCTGGTTCTTAACCGCTGAGCGTATTCCGCAGATGATATCAGAAATCTTGTTTTCTGTTACAAGCAATAAAATCATATTGTTGATATTGATCAATCTTGTTCTTTTGGTCTTAGGGATGTTTATGGATGGTACCACGATTCAGCTGATTATGGTCCCCATTTTGTTTCCGATTATGACGGCTCTCGGTGTAAGTCCGCTGCAGTTTGGTGTTATGATGACGATCAATATATTAATAGGTACCATCACTCCTCCTTTTGGCGTCGGCCTGTTTATTATGAGTGCGATATCAGGCTTGAGTATCCCGAAAATATTTAAGGCAGCGCTGCCGTTTTTTATACCCTTGTTAGCGGCATTGATTTGTATCACCTATATCCCTTGGTTTACGACTTGGCTGCCCGGCTTATTAAAGTAGCAGGATAAATGAAAATCACCGGTGCTATTTGACGAAAGAGCAGGCAGATTACCAAATAGAAGGATCGAATCAATAGTAAAAGGGAGGATAAACACAATGAGTAAGGTATACGTAGCGATTGGGCAGTGCGGAAGCATTGGGACACCGGAAGAAAATGCGAAGATGGTAGAATCCATGTTCCTGGAGGGGGTAAATAAAAATCCTGGTCTGGATCTGGTTGTTTTCCCGGAATACATCTATTATTCCCCGGTTGACCAGGAGGATTCCCAGCGTGTAGCTATTGACCTGAACCAGAGCCATCCTTACATTGACCGGATGAAGGCGCTGGCAAAAAAATATCGGGTAAACTTTGTTCCCGGTAGTTTTGTAGAAAAAGCAGATGACGGAAGAGTACATAACACAGCGATCTTTATTAACCGTGAAGGTGAGATCATCGGGAAATACCGGAAAGTTCATCTCATGGATGCGGCCAGCTACAAGGAATCGGCATATGTGGCGCCGGGTGATAAGCTTTGTCTGATCGATGCCGATTTTGGTAAGGTCGGGCTTATGGTATGCTATGATTTACGTTTCCCTGAGCAAGCGAGAAGCATGTGCCTGCAAGGGGCTGAGATTATTATAGTTCCAGCTCAGTTTCCGGCAGGGGCTCCCCTGCCTCCCCGGGTAGATGACTGGGATATCCTGACCCGCAGTGCCGCACTGACGAACCTGACCTATGTGGTAGCAGCCAATCAGTTTGGCGCCGTACATAAGGATCATCCGTTTGGACGTTCCGGAGTGATTGATCCGAGAGGAACCGTCATTGCCGCTGCCTCCGGCCGCCCGGAAATGGTTTACGGAACGATAGATCTGGATTATCAGCGGCAGGTTCAGGAAAATTTGGCCGCATGGAGTAACCGCAGACCGGATATTTATACCTTGTAATGAACGATAATTCATGAGAAACAGAAAAAAATAGATTATTTGGAGGTGGATCTATCATGAGTGATAGGAAAAGCTTATTTGAAAGAGCATTGAAGACCGATCCTGCGCAGATTGGTCATTATCTGCAGGGGGGATACATGAGTCCTAAGATTAAGCCTGTCAGCGAGGATATGAAAGTGATCGGGCCGGCCTTCCCGATCCGTCTTCCCGGCACAGATAATGCATCCTTGTATGTAGCCATGAAGCAGGCGCCGAAGGGGTCTGTAATTGTCATTGACCGTATGGGTGACCAGCGAATCGCCTGCATTGGTGAAATTGCTACTTTGTCTGCCAAGAATCTGGGAATGGCCGGTATCGTCATTGATGGTCCCAACACGGATACCATGCGGATCAAGGAGATGGGTCTGCCGGTGTTCTCTACGGGAAGAACCGCGGTAGCCAATACCTTCCAGGGTTTAAATGGTGAATTTAATGTTACCATCAACTGTGGCGGAGCGGTCGTAAAGCCTGGTGATATCATCTACGGAGACATAGATGGTGTGGTGGTAGCTCCTGCGGATCAGTTTGAAGAGCTTGTAGAGAAAGCGGAAGCAGCTGACAAAAATGAAGCACTTTGGAAAGAGAAATATAAAGAAGGAGGCTATATTACCGATTTTGTCAATTTGGACCGTCTTGTAGAAGAAGGCATCCAGGGAAAAATTGGTGAACTACTTAAAAAGGACTAATGGTTTCGTTTAAAACTTGTCTGATTTCTTACCCTTCACCTTGCAGAATAAATTTTTTTCTGCAAGGTGAAACCAAGTGTAAATGGATAGTGTGACCCACACTAGTAAAGCGCACGGACAGGGAGGCTTCCCGATGAACGAAATCAAAATAATCAGCGTGGGAATTGACATTGGAACCTCTACTACGCAGATCATATTCAGCAGACTTACGTTTGAAAATACCGCTGGATTTTTTCGGATTCCGCATGTATCTATTGTGGATAAAGAAGTTACTTATAAAAGTGAAATTTACCGGACTCCGCTGAAATCCGCTGTTCGGATTGACGGGGATGCCGTTCGAGGTATCGTAGAGCGCGAATACCAACGCGCCGGCTTCCGCCCTCAGGATGTGGGTACCGGGGCCGTTATTATTACCGGGGAGTCAGCGCGGAAGGAAAATTCTGCCATGATTCTGGAAAAGCTCAGTACCTTTGCCGGAGAATTTGTTGTGGCTACTGCCGGGCCTGATCTGGAGGCAGTCATTGCGGGAAAGGGGTGCGGTGCCAGACGGTATTCAGAGGAGCATTCCTGCCGGATTGTAAATCTGGACATTGGCGGAGGCACTACGAATGCAGCTCTTTTTGACTGCGGTAAAACGATGGCTAAGGGCTGTCTGGATATTGGCGGGCGTCAGGTAACGGTGTCACCTGACGGAGAGATTACCTATATCAGTAAAAGCGCCGGGGAGATTGTTGCGGCGAAAGAGATGAATCTCGCGGTGGGACAGCGTGGGAAGGAAAGAGAGCTGTGCTGCCTCACAGATGCCATGGCTGAAATTCTGGAAGAATTCTTAGGGCTGAGGCCTCCCGGAAGGCTTCTGTCTCGGATCGTAACAAAGGGAAGTTCCAGTTTTCACTATGACAAACCAATCCATGCCATTTCCTTTTCCGGGGGAGTTGCCGATTTTATTTATCATCCGGAGAAAGAGCGCTTTCCTTATGGTGATATCGGCGTGCTTTTGGGAGAATCCATAAGAAACAGCCGGCTGCTTCAGGCATTTCAGGTTTATGAGCCGGAAGAAACCATACGGGCTACCGTGATTGGCGCGGGAAATTATACCACTACCGTATCAGGCAGTACCATTACATACAGTAAAGACCTGTTCCCTATGAAAAACATTCCGGTATTAAAGCTAAGCCTGCAGGAGCAGGAATTTTGTAGGACAGGTGACGATCAAGTGCTGCGGGAAAAAATCGGATGGTTTTTAAGCCAGAGCGATAGCCGTCAGCTGATTTTGGCAATGGAAGGGGAGCAAAATCCGTCCTACGCATCGATTAAACGGTGGGCCAAAGCCATTTATGGGGCGATGGATGCGGCACTGGCGGGAGAACTTCCGCTCTTGCTGGTCATTTCTCATGATATGGCAAAGGCATTGGGACAAGCGATAGAGCAAATAGCCGGGGGAAAACGAGAGATCATCGCGATCGATTCGGTTGTGGTGGAGGATGGAGATTATGTAGATCTTGGACGACCGGTGATGAACGGCATGGCGGTTCCGGTAATTGTAAAAACATTGATTTTAGGATAAGTGGATGAGGTGAAAACCATGGCATACCGAACGATGCTGGCAGGACAGACTTTTGTATTCGATACGGTGAAGGAGGTTCTGGCTAAGGCCAATGAAGAAAAATCCGGCGATATTCTGGCAGGAATTGCCGCGGAATCGGATCGGGAGCGGATTGCCGCGAAGGAAACGCTGGCGGGCATGCTGCTGCGGGATCTGCGGGAAAATCCGGTGGTTCCCTATGAGGAAGACGACGTAACCCGGCTGAACCAGGACCGTATTAACGAAACCCTGTATGACAAAATTTCCGGATGGACCGTATCGGATCTGAGAGAATGGATTTTAGAGGATGACACCAGGGAGCGGCAGCTGCAGGAAATTTCAAAGGCCTTAACGAGTGAAATGATTGCGGCAGCGGCGAAATTGATGACCAATCTAGACCTGATCTATGCGGCTTCTAAAATGCAGGTAACGGCCAGATGCAACACGACCATCGGTTTGCGGGGGACGTTGGCTACCCGGCTGCAGCCTAATCATACGACGGACAATCCGGAGGGAATTACCGCTTCTTTGTTTGAGGGGCTAAGCTATGGGTGTGGAGACGCATTGCTGGGGCTGAACCCGGTGAATGATACGGTTTCCAGTCTGTCCGAAGTTTTGAAGCGGTTGGATGAAATCAAGAATCAATTTGAAATTCCGACGCAGATTTGTGTTCTGGGTCATATCACCACTCAGATCGAAGCGGTCAAACAGGGAGCTCCCTGCGATATGATCTTCCAGTCGATTGCCGGAAGTGAAAAGGGAAACCGCGCATTCGGCTTTTCCACGGAGACTGTGCGGGAGGCTAGGGAGTTGCTGAGAAGGCGGGGGACGTCCGTGGGACCGAATCTGCTCTATTTTGAAACGGGACAGGGCTCTGAGTTGTCTTCCGAAGCTCATTACGGAGCCGATCAGGTGACGATGGAGGCCAGATGTTACGGCTATGCCAGAGAATTCGCGCCCTTCATGGTGAATACGGTAGTGGGTTTTATCGGTCCTGAATATCTCTATGATAGCCGTCAGGTCATCCGGGCGGGATTGGAGGACCATTTCATGGCTAAGCTGTCGGGGGTACCAATGGGCTGCGACTGCTGTTATACAAACCATATGCTGGCAGACCAGAATGATATCGAAAATCTCTCGCTGATGCTGGGGAGTGCCGGGGTCAATTATATCCTGGGTGTCCCGGCCGGTGATGATATTATGCTGAATTATCAGACAAATGCCTATCATGATGTAAATGCGATCCGGAATGTGCTGGATAAACGTCCCATCCGGGAATTTGAAGTTTGGCTTACGAAGATGGGAATTATGGAAAATGGGATTCTTACCAAGCGAGCGGGGAATCCAGCCATTTTTTTGGAACGAGGAGGGATGCCATGCTGGAACAAAGCCAAATCGAAAAAATTGTAGATGCGGTAATGGCTGAACTGACCCCAAATGACGATTCGGCCAGAAAACGGATGAAGAATGCCACTCCGGCAAGAATTGATGTGGGGCGCTGTGGTCCCAGGCTGCGGACGCAAACCATGCTGCAGCTGCGCGCCGATCATGCGGCAGCGAGAGATGCCGTGTTTATGGATGTGGGCGAAGATTTTTTACAGCGCCTGGGTCTGTTTTCTGTGGTGACCTGCTGCAGGGATAAAAATGAGTTCCTGACCCGGCCCGATCTGGGCCGGATGATTCCTGCGAAGGAGCGTCAGATTATAAATGAGAAATGTAAGCATTATGTGGATGTGCAGATTTACGTTTCCGATGGCTTGTCATCGGCTGCTATTGAAGCCAATGCAGCCGATGTACTGCCTGTGCTGATCGATGGATTAACGGCGAAAGGACTTACTGTGGGAACTCCTTTTTTTGTGAAATTTGGGCGGGTAGGGGCGATGGATCCGATTTCTGAAATGCTGGATGCAAAGGTAACCTGTGTGCTCATCGGCGAGCGGCCTGGATTAGCCACGGCAGAAAGCATGAGTGTCTACATTGCCTATGAGGCTCGTATCGGGATGCCCGAGTCCAGAAGAACGGTGGTCTCTAACATCCATTCCCGGGGAACGCCCGCCGTGGAGGCCGGCGCCTACCTGGTGGATTTGCTGAATGAGATTTTCACGGCCAGAGCCAGCGGGGTGGAATTGCGAAGACAGGAGGAAGGCTAGCCATTTTATGCCGGATTGAATGGAAAGGACTGGATATAAATATGAAAGGAAGCCGAGTAAAGACGAACGTATTAAGCATAAAAATGATTCCCCACGCAGATCCCATTCTATGCCGGTTTCTAAAAGCAGCACCCGGAAAGAGAAGCCTGGGGATCCTTACCACCGATTGTGACGATGTCTCTTATACGGCTCTGGACGAAGCAACCAAGAAGGCAAATGTGGAGGTGGTTTATGCACAGAGTATGTATGCGGGCGCTTCCAATGCCAGCACCGCTTTGGCTGGAGAATTTATCGGTATCGTGGCCGGGGAAAATCCGGAGGAGGTACGGAGCGGTCTGGAAGCGGCAGTCGCTTTTATGGAAGAGGAGTGCCATTTTGTCAGTGCCTGTGACGATGATTCGGTGGTCTATTTTTCTCACTGTATTTCCCGGACCGGAAGCTTTCTGTCGGAACAGGCATCGGTGCCCAAAGGGATATCCATGGCCTATCTGATTGCCCCTCCTTTGGAGGCCATGATTGGCCTGGATGCGGCTTTAAAGGCGGCGCAGGTAGAATTGCGTATATTTTACGGACCTCCTACCGCTACGAATTTTGCCGGGGGGCTTCTGACCGGGGACCAGGCTGCCTGCAAAGCCGCCTGTGATGCTTTTGTCGAAGCAGTCTGTCAGGTGGCGGAAGGTCCGCTTGTATATTAAGACCAGGAGGAATCAATATGGATCGAGATTTAGAATCTATTCAGCAGGTTCGGGACCGGATTCGAGAGGCTGTGGCGGCTCAGCAGCTCTACAGCTTTATGGGTCAGCAAAGAATGGATCAGATCGTGGAAGCGGTGGCGAAGGCCTGTGAGGCGGAGGCGGTACGGCTGGCTAAAATGGCGGTAGAAGAAACCGGATATGGTGTCTGGGAGGATAAGGTACTAAAAAATCTGCTCGGAAGCAGAATCACGTATGAGTCGGTCAAGGACATGAAGACAAACGGAGTGATTCGGGAGAATGGAGAAAACGGGATCATGGAGATCGGCGTGCCGGTAGGTGTGATTGCGGCATTAGTCCCTTCCACCAATCCTACTTCTACCGTAATGTACAAGGCACTGATTGCCTTAAAAGCAGGAAATGGAATTATTTTCAGTCCTCATCCGGGAGCGAAACAATGTATTTTGGAAACGGTGAAGATCGTCAAAGCGGCGGCAGAGAACGCAGGTGCGCCAAAAGGTTTGATTGGCGCGATTGATCTTCCTTCGATGGAAGCGACAGACGCGCTGTTGAAAAGCCGGGAGATTGCCTTAATTCTGGCCACCGGCGGGGAGGCGATGGTGCGGGCCGCTTACAGTTCCGGCAATCCGGCCATTGGCGTAGGGCCGGGAAACGGACCTGCCTTTATCGAACGGACCGCGGATATTCCGCTGGCAGTAAAACACATTATCCAAAGTAAAACCTTTGACAATGGAACCATCTGTGCATCGGAGCAGTCGATCGTTACAGAAAGCAGTATTGAGAAAGAAGTTCGGAAAGAACTCTCAAAGCAGGGTGCATATTTTATGGATCCGGAGCAGTCGGAGAGGGTCGCGAAGTTACTGATGGCGGGTGGGCGCATAAATCCGGGAATTGTGGGCCGTTCCGCGAAGACCATAGCCGAAATGGCGGCCATTTCCATTCCCACAGGGACGAAGGTCCTTATTTCCGTGCAAACCGAGGTTCGAAAGGATAATCCCTATGCCAGAGAAAAGCTGTGTCCGGTGTTGGCCTTCTTCGTAGAAGAGGGGTGGGAAGCTGCTTGCGGCCGATGTATTTCGATCTTACAAAATGAAGGCACCGGACATACGATGACCATTCATTCGGAAGACCCGGAGGTGATCCGGGAATTTGCCCTGAAGAAGCCGGTTTCCCGTCTTCTCGTCAACACACCCGGAGCGCTGGGGGGCGTGGGGGTCTGTACCAATCTGCCGCCGGCTCTGACCCTGGGCTGTGGCGCTGTAGGCGGAAGCTCCACTTCCGATAATATTACGCCGATGAATCTGATTAACATCCGGCGGGTCGCCGGTGGCACAAAGGAATTGGATGACATTCGTAAAGAACATCCGATTGCCTTAGAGAGATCCGTTTCTCCTTCAAGGGAACAGGGAAAGCCTGACGTATCCAGCGGGTTTTCTGCGGAAGATGTGGAGAAAATCACAAAAGCTGTCATTGCAAGGCTTAAACGGGAGGCTTTTTAAAACTAGTGTGTGGTGCACTAGGGTACTCTAAAAATATTTGTAAATTCCGTGGGGCGGGTATTGCCGGCCCTTACGGGTTCAATATAATTCATCTAAAAACATAGGAGGAATGGAAAATGGCAGATGTATTACAAGCATTGGGGATGGTGGAAACAAAAGGTCTGGTAGGCTCGATCGAGGCCGCCGACGCGATGGTGAAGGCGGCAAATGTACGTCTGATTGGCAAGGAACATGTAGGAGGCGGTCTGGTGACGGTCATGGTACGTGGTGATGTAGGAGCCGTCAAGGCGGCCACCGACGCGGGAGCCGCGGCCGCTGCTAAGGTAGGCGAGCTGGTCAGTGTTCATGTTATCCCCCGTCCTCACGATGAAGTGGAGGCGATTCTTCCTAAAATAGAAGAATGATTGACGGTCCGATCAAAATCAGGGGGGAGGATGCTCTTTGAAGAAAATACGATTGGAAGCATCCGGATGCCATGTGCATGTATGCGGGGAAGCGGTAGAAGCTCTTTTTGGACCGGGTGCGGAGTTAATGAAACGAAGAGAGCTGTCACAGTCGGGCGAGTTTGTCTGTGAGCAGCGAGTCAAGCTGGTTTCGCCTGCCGGCGTGTTGGAAAATGTGGCCGTCCTGGGGCCGGTCAGACCGCATACCCAGGTGGAGCTTTCTCTGACGGACTGCCGGAAATTAGGGATTAAAGCGCCGATTAATCTGTCGGGTGACTTATCCGGCGCGGCCGATGTCCTTCTGGTAGGGGATCAGGGGGAATGGAAAGCAAGAGAAAGTGTCATTGTGGCCAAAAACCACATCCATTTCCCCCCGGAGACTGCCCGGGAATTCGGGGTAGCAGACGGCCAGAAGCTTCAGGTACTGGTTCAGGGAGCCAGACCGGTGATCTTTCAAGAGGTTCCCGTTCGGGTGAAGGAGAATTTTGCTCCGGCGATGCATATTGATTTTGACGAAGCGAATTCCTGCGATTACCGAGTGGGCACCGAGGCATTTATTTTACTGGATTCCATTTCGACAGAATTTACAGTGGCGAAGGAGGAGGCTCTGGCTCCGATGGTTCGCCGGCTAGTGCGGCAAATATTAAAAGAAGGTATCCCGGCGAGAATAAAACCGGAACTTTCTGTGGGTTACCAGGGGAAATTAATTACGGAAGAAATTGCCAGAGAACTTATTGGAACGGCCAAGGACGGAAATTTGTATCTAAGCCGGCGAACCCTGGTTACGCCTTCGGCAAAGGATATCTTTCTTCGGGCAAAGGTAGGCATGATATACCTGGATGGCCATTCGGACGGTAATAAGGAAAGGAGCGGCCATGATTATCTGTAAGGTTGTCGGTCATTTATGGGCGACGAAAAAGGATGAAAAGCTGAATGGACAAAAACTGATGATTGTCCGGGAAAGTGAATCAGGAAAGAAACAGGATGATATTTTTGTGGCTGCGGATATGGTAGGTGCCGGAGTGGGAGAGTTGGTATTAGTGGTAACCGGCAGCACGGCGAGAAAAGCCGGCGGAAGTGACAGCCTGCCGGTGGACAGCGCCATCGTTGCCATTATCGATTCTCTAGAAATAGATCGAAGTAAATAAGGAGCAGAGCGGCGAAGGGGGAAGCAGATGGATCTATTAGAAAAAATTCGCCTGGCGGGAGTTACCGGCTGCGGCGGCGCTGGATTTCCTACCCATATCAAGTATAACACACAGGTAGAACACCTGATTCTAAACGGAGTAGAATGCGAACCTTTGCTTCGTACCGACCGTTATATTATGCTGCGCCATGCATCCGAAATCCTCCGAACTGCTGCAGCGGTGGGGGAATTTCTCGGCGCAAAACAGATAACCGTCGCGCTCAAACATAATTATATAGAAGAAATCCGTACCCTGAAACAGGAAATCCAGAAAATGGGATATCCGATTTCTCTCTTTGAAATGAAGAGCATCTACCCTGCCGGAGATGAGCAGGTAATCGTTTATGAAGTCACCGGCAGAGTGGTTCCCCCTTCCGGGATTCCTTTGGATGTGGGCTGTGTGGTATCCAATGTAGCCACCATGCTGGCAGTCTCGGATGCTATGGAAAACCGCCCATTTACAGACAAATACCTGACCGTGACGGGAAATGTTAAGCAGCCTCGGATCCTCCAGGCACCTTTGGGTACTTCTCTCAAAGAGTGTATTGACATGGCCGGAGGCAGCAATACCGTTAATTTTTATGGAATCATCGGCGGACCTATGATGGGGGAGCTCCTAAGTGCCGAAGAGCTTGAATCAGCGGCGCTTACCAAAACCACATCGGGAATTATTGTTCTTCCCGCGGATCATCCCTTGATCCATAAATCAAAAATATCTCTCCGTCATATTTTAAACCGTGCAAAATCTTCCTGTATTCAATGTTCGTTTTGCAGTCAGATGTGTCCCCGATATCTGCTGGGGCATCCACTAGAACCCCACAAAATTATGCGCCTGGCCGCCATGGGCGGGGATTTAGAAGAACAGGTGGACTCGGAAGTAATGCAGAGCGCGCTGATTTGCAGTGAATGCGGAGTTTGTGAAGTTTACGCCTGTCCGATGGGTCTTCAGCCAAGACAGGTGATTCGCCAGATCAAAGGAATGCTTCGGAAGAAAGGGATTCGTTACCTACGGAGGGCAGAGGTATTATCCACTTCCTCTGAACGGGAATACCGAAAGGTTCCTTCCAGGCGCCTGGCTTCCCGTCTGGGATTTTTGGAATGGTATGAGTCACCGGTTCCTCCTTTGCAGAGGATTCAGCCGAATCGGGTAGGCATAGCATTGAAAGGCAGCCTGGGAGCGGCCGCTTTGGCGGAAGTAAAACCAGGGGACCTGGTGAAAAAGGGAGAGTGCATCGCCTCGGTAGAGAAAGGGGCGTTAGGTGCCCTTGTTCACGCCAGTATCGATGGTGTTGTGCTGTCTGCGGATGGTAAGATTGTAATCGAAGGGAGGAAGACTCATGATTGAAACGGTCGGTTTTCTGGAGTTTTCCAGCATTGCCAAAGGAATTGAAGCCGCGGACGCGGGACTGAAGGCCGCTCATGTGGAGCTGGTTTTTTCCAAAACCGTATGCCCCGGTAAATATAATCTTTTATACACGGGGGAGGTCTCCGCCGTAAAGGCGGCATTGGAGGCCGGAGAGCAGGTGGGAGGAATATATCTGGTGGATTCGGTACTGATTCCAAGGGTTCATCCTCAAGTGATTTCCTCTATTTATCAGGCCACCGAGCCGGATCTGCACGGAGCGGTAGGAATTATCGAATTTTATAGTGTGGCTGGTGCGGTCTATGCCGCAGACGCGGCTGTCAAGGCGGCAGAGGTAACACTTTTGGATATACGTCTTGGCATCGGAATCGGCGGGAAATCGGTGGTAATCCTCATGGGAGAGGTAGCGGCAGTCACGGAAGCGGTACACGCCGGATGTGCGGTCGGGATCGATAAGGGGATGCTGGTATCAAAGGTGGTAATTCCCAATCCCAGACCGGAGATTCTGGGCAGTTTACTATAAAGTGAGACTTGTTCAGCGGGGGTTTTAAACCCGCCGCTGAACTTAGCCGAACTTATCCAGGGACATAGCTGCCCTTATCCTGCCGCCTAAGCGGCGGGGGTATTAGGGCAGGTTAGTCATCGGATAAAGTGAAGGCTTGCATATTTTGGAGGCAGACATGGAAGAACGATGGGAAGAAAAACAAAGAATTATCCAGGAATTCGTGCCGGGAAAACAGGTGACGATGGCACACCTAATTGCGAATCCGGATCAGAATCTGTACCAGAAGCTGGGGGTGGTTAGTGAGAGGAGAGGCGCTCTTGGCATCTTAACGATCACTCCCAGTGAAGGCGCTATCATTGGTGCCGACGTGGCGACTAAAGCCGCTGATGTGGAACTGATTTTTGTGGACCGGTTTAGTGGAACGCTGGTGGTTTGCGGCAGTGTATCGAATGTGGAAGCCGCGCTGGTAGAAGTAAACAGGGCCCTTAGTGAAATCCTGAAATTTACACCCGCTGAGCTTACGAGGACATAACGTGAAAAGAATTATTTTGTTGGGGAATGTATCCTGTGGGAAAACTACATTATGCCAGCGGCTGTTTTCCCAGGAGATTTCTTATAAAAAAACCCAGGCAGTAGAGCTGGTAGGAGACGCGATTGATACACCTGGGGAGTATGTACAGAATAAAAGACTGTACCGGGCGCTGATCACGACGGCTGCCGATGCGGATATGGTGCTGATTCTTCAGAGCGCAACGGATCCGGTATGCATGTTTTCTCCGGGTATGGGATCCATGTTTCAAAAACCCATGGTAGGAGTGGTTACAAAAATAGACATGGTACAAAGCGAAACCCAGCTGGCTCAAACCGAAACCTATCTGCGTTTGGCAGGTGCCGATCCCATCCTTCACATTTCCAGCCTGACCGGTCAGGGGATTCCAGAATTAATCGGCTATCTGACAAAGGAATGCGGCAAAACTATAACAACGGACTAATTTCCTCAGAAATCCCCCTTCCCTCTTGCGAGTATTCGCGGCAGGGCAACAGGCTTGTTGCCCTGCCGCGAATTCGACTGCCAACAATTACTTAACACAAACGCGGTTTTTGCAATCATTGAAATTCATTATCAATTATGCTATAATAAAATAATTCAAAACGGATATTTGCGATCCGTTTTACTGACGTTATGAAACAAAAGAGGAGGGTTTTGTGAAAACGATGCGATGGTATAACCGGATTTCTGTCCGTGTTCCCACCATAATGGCACTATGTATTATCCTTCCGGTCAGTTTCCTATGGTATTCCTATTACCAGAATCTGGTGAGCCATGTCCTAGAGAATGCGGCGGACTCCGTGGCGAATAGCTTGTATATTTCTTCGATTCATATGGAATATATGATGGAAGAAGTGGATAAATTCAGCAAAACCTTGCCCAAGGATGAAGAGTTAGTGGCCTTGCTCGAAAATTATATGATGGGCGATGACCAATTGCGGGAGGTGGCCCGCAGTAAATTGTCCTTACTATTGAATCAGTATATTTCAGAAAACCGATTGTTATCCTCCATTTTTATCGTTATGGAAGACAGTACAGCTATGCTTACTTCGCTGACGGATCAGAAAGAAATTTCCGTGCTGGAAGGAGAGGGCCGTGAAATCTATCAAAGGTACATGGAGAAGTATAGGAACCGCACGCAATGGACTTCACTGTCAGGATATTTTTCCGGTGAACCGACGATGCTGTCTTATATTCGTCCTCTGCCGCTGCCTACTATGGCGGGGCAAAATTGTGCGGTTTTTTGCAATGTTTCTCTGGAATACTGGACCGATTTGATTGATACGGTTGGTTTCGAGGAAAGCTTTATTGTTCTTCAGGACTATGATGGTACTCTGAAGTTGAGTACCCGGCCAGATTGGTATCAGGAATTTTCGGTGGAAGAACAGCAGGAATATGAACGTGTTTTTGATAATCAGGATACCTATGGTTCCTTTCGGATCGGTTCCGGGAATAGAGAGAACCTGGTAATCTTCTACAATTCCCTGGCGGTCGGTTGGAAATATATGGGGATTGTCCCTGTGTCATCCTTGAGCAGCAGTGTTTGGAAAGAGATGCATTATATTACGGGAATTGCGCTGGTGGGTATTCTGGCTGCCTTCATGGGAACGTTTTTTATGAAAAAGTCTGTTTTTCATCCGATCAGTGATCTGATGGATACGATGCAGCGGTCAGAGGGCGGACATCTGCAGTTGGCAAAGGAGCGGAGTCAAAAAGATGAGATTGGCTATCTGATTGATCGATATAATCACATGGTTCGGGAATTAACTCACCTGATTGATGAAGTGTATGTGCAGAATATTTTAAGAAAGCAGGCACAGATCAAATCCCTTCAGTCTCAGATGGATGAGCACTTTCTATACAATATCCTAAACGGGATCTATTGTGAGGCCTGTCGGGAAAATGCGGAAACTTCTGCAGATATGCTGTTAGTGGTGTCTAAATACTTTCGGATGAGTCTGGCCAGCGGCAGAGATCAGGTACTTGTTTCCGAAGTAATCACATTGATGCAATACTATATTATCATTCAGGAAATGCGCTACCGTGATAAGCTTCAATGTGACTTTCAGGTGTCAGGGGATTTCAGTCATGCGGTTGTATTAAAATATCTTTTCCAGCCAATTGTGGAAAATGCAATCGTTCATGGATGTGAGAATAAAGAAGGAGTTTGTCATATTTCTGTTATTTTGGAACACCGGGAGGAACTCCTGTATTTTGAAGTGAGGGATGACGGCCAGGGGATGACAGAGGAATTTCTGGAAAAGCTGCTCCGAAATATGACAGCCACTCCTGGCGAAGGCGGGGAAAACTATGCATTAAGGAATATTAGTGAACAGATTCGGCTGACTTATGGAGAGGCTTATACGGTATCCATTAAAAGTAGAGCGAATCAGGGTACAGTGGTTAGTTTTCATTTACCAATTGTGGAAGAGGGAGAAGATAATGCGTGATAGGTATTCTTTGCTCGTGGTCGATGACGAACAGTTATGCCGTGAGCATGTGATGCGGGATATCGGTTGGGAGAAGCTGGGAATTACGGTGCTGTATGAAGCGGGAAGCGGCCGGGCAGCGATGGAGTTGATCCGAAAGTCACATCCGGATATCGTTATTCTGGATATCCGGATGCCGGGAATGGATGGGCTTCAGGTATTGGAACACATGAAGGCGGAAAAACACGAATGCCAGGTCATTGCCCTTAGCGGTTACAGTGATTTTGAAGCGGTCAGAAAGATGCTGGCTTCCGGCATGGTAGTCGATTATCTGCTAAAACCGGCATCGGAGGATTTTATGTTCGAAGCGGTCTATAAATGTGTAGAGCGAATTGAAAATAAACGGTATGTAAGTCATTTGGAAGAAACCTTGAACCAGGCGGATGTACCCGTGCTGCCAGATCCGGAGCCAGAGAAGCTTTCTGGGGGTAAGACTTTGTCACCAAGCCGAAATGCAAATGTGATTTCCGAGACAAAGCGTTATATACAGGATCATTTTGCGGAAAAAATCACCTTGGAAAAAGCGGCCCAGAATGTATTTCTTACGCCCAGCTATTTGTCTAAGTTGTTTTCTGAGGAAGGTGGCAGCTTTTCTGACTGCCTGATCCAGATAAGAGTGGAAGAGGCGAAAAAGCTTCTTCAAAAACGGCGGTTTAAAGTTTATGAGATTGCCGAGATGGTCGGTTACCGCGATGTAAAATATTTTATGAGAGTGTTCCGAAAGTTAGAAGGCTGTACGCCTTCGGAATACCGGGAGAAGAATCTGTTTCGAGCTTATAACGGCTAAGGAGAATCAAAAATGAGTGATGGAATGAAGCGCTGGATATCCGCGAGCTTTCTGCTAATTCCCTTAGTGCTGCTTCTGATTCTGACGGAAAGCAGAAAATCCACAGAGACAAACCAGGTGGAAAACAGGCGCTACACGATTGGTATAAGTCTTCCACATACAGAAAATCCATACCGAAATGCTATGAAGAGTTTGCTGGAGGAGGCCTATGGAGAAGGCAGCGGTGATGACAGGCGGGCCGATATTTTGATTTATGACGGAGAAAAAAGCCAAAAAAAGCAGAATGAAGACCTGCTAGAGATGATTCGCATGCATGTGGATGCAATTGTATTGGTACCCGCTACTTATGACGGCCCGATCTCCATGGTGAAATATGCGGGAGAGAACGGTATACCTGTTATTGTAGTGGATGACGATCTGGATATGACCCAGGGAGCGGTAGTGACCAGCAGGATTGCGGCGAACAATATTCAGACCGGGTATCAAGCGGCACAGCTCTTGTTGGAGGGGGTTGAAAAAAAATATCCGGAGGAACCAGTTTGGAATGTGATAGAACTTACGGGCATGTCGGATGTTTCCAGTGTAATGAGCCGGACCCAAGGAAGAGTGGAGGCATTCTTGAATCTGGAAAATGTGAATTTACTGGGAAGCTACGTTGCCGGCTATGAGAGAGCCCATGCGAAAAGTATTGTAGAGGACTGCCTGAATATACAAAAGGATATCCATGGTATTCTCTGCCAAAACGATCTGATGGCGCTGGGTGCTTATGACGCACTGAAGGAGGCTCAAATGCTTGATAAGGTGGTGGTGGTCGGAATTGATGGACAAAGAGAGGTTTGGAACCGCATTATGGATGGCTTTATTTATGGAACTGTGGTACAGCAACCGGAAATGGTCTGTCAGGGCGTCGAAATCGCCTGTGATTATCTGGATGGTAAGTACGTAGAAGAGGTTTATTATCAGGAAACGATTTCGATCACTTTGGAGAATGTGCGGGAGGAAATGTTAAAAGGTACGTCCTGGAAAATTGAGTAGACAATAAAAAATAGCCTAAGGCTATTTTTTATTTCCTGGGGATTTGGGCGGTGTACCGGCCGAATACGCATTTCTGTAATCGGAGGGAGAAATGCCAATCCGATTCGCAAAAAGCTTGGTGAAATAATAGGTGTTCGTATAACCTACCCGCTCGGCAATGCCTTGTACAGATTCATTTGTATTAACCAGCAGCCATCTGGATTCACTGAGGCGTTTATCAATGAGGTAGCGAATTGGCGAAATATGATATTCCTTTTTAAATTCATTGCTGATATGGCTGGCACTGCGATAGAAAATGCCGGATAGTTGCTGCAGGTCAATTTTTTCTTTGTAATGTTCATTAATATAGATAAGAACTTCTTGGGCAAAAGCGGATTTTTTGACCTCAAAACGAAAATCCGCGTCTAATAAAACTTCATGAAAAACAATCAGCAGGGAAGCTGCCAGATGATTGCTGATTTCGAAAGCGGCCCGGTCGTCCCGGGAGGAAAATTCCTGGATGCGATGTAGTATATCATCGAGAAAGGCGGAAAATTCTCCCGCCTTGGCCATAGCAATAAAGCTCCCTGGCTGGGGCATTTGGTGAAATTCGGCATTTGACAAAAGGAAGTACCAAATGTCGCAGGGATTTTCCTGGTTAGATTCCACAGAATGGACTACGTTTTTATCAATTAAAAAGATATCACTTTCGCTGGCATGGAAAATATGTTGCGGGGTGGTAAGCGTAGCTTGTCCGCCAGCAACATACATCAGCTCAATTTGATTAGGGTGTAGATGAAGTGTGTAAAACCAGGATGGATTATTGCAAATATGACTGATTTGCTCGATTTGCGGCAAGTTTTCCACTTTTAGAATCGGTGTACCGCGGGCAACAAAGGTATGACGATACATGCAATCCCTCCCTTGCAAGTATTGATATGTTTTCCTTCGATTGTATTTATAATATATCAGAATATAAAATAATTCAATTGGATTTGTAAAATATTTGGGGAGATGTATAAGATTTTTCACTAAAGCACAAGAAAGTCCACCTAAAAGCAAGAATTCCACAAAGAAGTGTAAAAGATTTTTGAAGAGATTTGAGAATATAGTATATTGTGAAAATAGGGAAATGCAGGCATGATGGAGATGTCTCAAATATCAAAACAAACAAGGAGGAAAGCTATGAAAAGGATTGTATGTTTTACATTAGTGTTGGCCATGGTACTCTCATTGGCAGGCTGTAACAGCAACTCGGCGGAGACTACGTCACCAGGAACAACCGGATCCGGTGAAACATCAGGGGGAGGCACCGTAAGCGGAGATGATGCTTTTCCGGAGCATGACTTACAGGGATATATTTCTTTTGGCGCGGGTGGCGGCACAGATACGATTTCCCGGGCCATTGCTCCCGGTATAGAAGCTGCTTTGGGAAAATCCATTGTACTCCAAAATAAATCGGGTGGTTCCGGTTCTGTGGGTACCGCTCATGTATTAGGGCTGGGCGCGGATGGTTATTCGCTTTTATTCCATTCGGAAAGCACTACGCTATTTCAGGCCCTGAATATTATCGATATTACTTATGATGATTTGACTCCTATTATGGTAACTGGCGGCGGATGCGGTGTTCTTGTAACTTCTCCGGATTCCGAGTATAAAAGCTTTGAGGAGGTTTTAGCTGCCGCAAAGGCAAATCCCGGGCAGATTTCTGTGGGCTCCTGTGGTGTGGGGACTCTGCCGGATATTATTCGCATCATGATGGAACAGGTGCTTGGAGTTGAATTCAATATGGTAAGCTTTGACGGAGACTCGGAGGCTTTGACGGCACTCATGGGCGGTCATATTGATCTGCATATCTGCACCAGCTTTACCGCTGTTCCCATGGTACAATCAGGAAATATTGTTCCGTTGCTTGTATTTTATGATGAACCTGTTCATGGTTTTGAAGACGTTCCTTTGGCAACTGAGATCGATGATGGCTTCAAAAAATATTTGCCTTGGGGACCTTTCTATGGGCTTTCTGTAAAGGCCGGAACAGACACAGCTATCGTAGATAAGCTGACTGCGGCTACAGTTTCCGCTTACAAAGGTGAGGATTTCCAGAATTATTTAAAGACTTCCGGAACCATTCCGATTGGTCTAACCGGAGAAGAGGCTAACGAATACATGAAGGGAATGCAGAAGATTACATGTTGGTTACTGTATGATGCAGGAGTTACAACGGTAGAACCTACGGAATATGGCGTAGAGAGGCCGTAAATGACCTGGGGGTTGTTATAAAATGTAACAACCCCTTAAACAGATGAAGGGAGAAATTAATGGATCGCGAAAAGAAAACATTTGCATTCCGCGAATATTTGCTGCTGGTTATTCTGACGGTACTGAGCCTTGTGGCTTTTATCGGTTCGTGCCAGCTAATGGCTAAAAAAGATTTTGCAATCAACTCATCCGGCACATTTCCTTTTTTGATGTCAGGACTTATGCTTTTATGTATGGTAGGTATTCTGATCGGTACGCGTAAAAAGCTATCCAAGGATGTGGAAAAATATGCGAGCGTGGGTGAGTTGATAAAAGCATCGATCCAGGAGGCAATGCCGAAGGATTTACTGGTTATAATCTTGATGGTAATCGCCTACTTGGTGGGTCTGGCTTATTTAGGATTTGTTATTTCATCGGTTGCCTTTATTTTAGGAGCAATGTTTTACCTAAGCAAAGGAAAACAAAAGCCTCTGCTGCTGATACTGTCAGGCGCAGGAAGTATTGCTGTTATTTATGTAGTCTTCCGTATTATTTTCAAGGTGTTGCTGCCGTAGGAGGGTACGTATGGATATATCAAGTATTTTAAGCAATATTTCAACGGTGTTTCTGAATCCATATCTGATTTTAATGCTGATTGCCGGGGTGTTTTTGGGAATGTATGTAGGGGCGATTCCGGGGTTATCGGCGACCATGGCCGTATCTTTGCTAATTTCCTTTACCTATAGCTGGGATGTACTTCCGGCACTGGCTTTGATGATGGGGGTACATGTGGGTGGCTGCTACGGTGGTTCTCGTTCCGCGATTTTAATTAATATCCCGGGTGCCCCCTCTGCCATCGCTACGGCCTTTGATGGGTATCCTCTGTCTAAGCAGGGGAAAGCGGCACAAGCCATTAGTGTAACTGTAGTCCAGTCAGTAGTAGGCGGCCTGATCGGCTGCGTCTTCTTGACTTTTGCTACTCCTTTGGTAGCGAAATTTGCATTACAGTTTGCGCCACGAGACTATTTCCTTTTAGCTGGCATGGGGCTGACATTGATTGCCAGTCTCGGCGGCGGTTCTTTCAGTAAAAATATATTCTGCGGAGCTTTGGGCCTGTTCATTGGAGCGATCGGTATGGACGCGACAGACGGAATGCAGCGGTTTTCTTTTGGTGTTCCTTACCTGATGTCCGGAATCAATTATATTGTGGCGATGATTGGCTTGTTTGGCTTCTCGGAAGTGCTGATCCAGATTCGTGATATCGGATTTTCTGCTAGCGTAAAGCAAAATGTAGAAAAAATCCGTCCTGATTTTAAAGAAGTGATTAAATATTTTCCACTGACCATCCAGACTTCTCTCATGGGAGTATTTATTGGTGCCCTGCCGGGAACCGGAGGCGATATTGCGGCATTATTTGCGTATGATCATGCGAAGCGTGTGACAAAGAATCCGGAGGTTCCTTTTGGCCAAGGCGCGATCGAAGGTCTGGTCGCTCCGGAGTCGGCCAATAATGCAGCCGTACCGGCGGCGTATATTCCCATGCTGGCCTTTGGTGTACCTGGCGATTCTTATGCGGCTGTTGTGATCGGCGCACTATATGTACATGGACTTAATCCAGGACCGATGCTAATGATTAATAATCCGGGTGTTGTGGGAGTAATTGTGGGTGGACTGATTATTGCCAACATCGCGTTATTATTCGTTGGAATGACCGGTATTAAGACTTTTGCGAAGATTGTAGAAATCCCCAGAAGTATTTTGATTCCCATAATTATGGTTCTTTGCGTGGTAGGATCCTATGCAATAAGTAATAATATTGTAGATGTATTCCTAATGGCAGGTTTCGGTTTGCTTGGTTACTTTCTGCGCCGACATGATTTTCCTACGGGAGCATTGGTCTTGGGAATTATTTTAAGCTCTATGTTTGAACTGAATTTAAGAAGAGACCTCACCTTGAGCCACAATATGCTGGGAACCTTTTTCTCTGATATGTTCCATAGTCCTTTGTCAATGGTACTACTATCTGTTATCGTGTTTATGTCACTGGTACAAACGCCGTGGTGGAAAAACCGAAAAACCAAAAAGGATGCAAAGAGGAATGTATAGAATGGAATTTATGTTTGATTTATTAGCACCGGTTAAACCGGTGCTTTTAAATTTCGGTTGATATTTCTCTGAAATTTCCCTATACTAAGTAGAAAGATACAGAATAGGGGAGGAACAATGCATGGAGCTTTTGGAGCTGGAATATTTTATACGTGTTTCCGAACTTAACAGTATTCATAAAGTGGCAACAGAAAATAATATTACATCTTCCGCAATCAGTACTCACATAAGCAATTTAGAAAGAGAACTGGGGATGTTACTATTTAACAGAAAGGGAAAATCTGTTCAGTTAAATACGAACGGGGAAATCGTATACCAGCATGCAATAAGAATGGTGGATTTAATGAATGATGCCCAGAATGAGATATTTGATGAGAATGATAAATTGAACTATGAAATATCCGTATTTACTCTGACGATTCCTAAGGTTATGCCACATATTATAAAAAGTTTTAAACAAAAATATCCGGAAATAAAATTAAAAGTAGCCCAGTATCAAAAGAAAAAAGATATTGCGGATATGCGTTGTGATGTTATGCTTTATTCGTCGAATGATATGGCGGCTACGGAATACTCCAAAACAATTTATGAGGAACCGATTGTATTGATAGTTTCCAAAGATCATCCATTCGCGAAAGAAAAATGCATTGCGGCAGAAAGATTAAAAGAAGAACAGTTTATTTATCCATCTGAAATATCTGATTTTGGACAGTTAACCTTTAAGATCATGGAAAGACTGGGAATAAATCCGCAGATAGCCGTTGTCAGCGATTACCCATCCTTTGTTATGGAATTGGTTGCTTCTAATATTGGGATTTCCTTTCAGCCAGGATTAACTTATAAATATTATAATAATCCTGATATTGTACCGGTAGAAGTTGAGAACATCAAACCAGTCCGATATATTACGATTGGCTGGAATAATATGCGTTATTATTCAAAAGCCGTAAATATCTTCATTGACTACACGATTGAATATATGAAAACGTTGGAACATAGCCAATTGTTTGAAAGATGCATAGGGGAAGAAAAATGAATTTACAGCACCTACAATATTTTAAAGTGGCAGCAGAGCTGCAGCATATTACAAAAGCGTCCAATGCGCTTCATATTGCGCAGCCGGCGCTAAGTAAAATTATTAAAATGATGGAAGAAGAATTACAGGTGCTGTTATTTGACCGTATAGGAAAGAATATTTATCTGAATAAAAATGGAAAAATTCTTTTGAGCTATGTAAATAGAATGGATGAAGAAATCAAACAAATGCAAGAAGAGCTTAATGAAAATAGAAAAAAAGAGAATCAAAGTATTACGATATTATTAAAAGCTACGCCAATGTTAATTGTTCGGCTGGTTCAAATGTTTCGAATGGAGTACCCGGATATTAGTGTTCGACTTCTTACGTATAATTACCATGTAAATGAAACTTATTTAAAATATGATTTTCAGCTGGAATCTAGTATGAAAGAAAAAAGCCATGAGAATACAATTATACTCTTAAAAGAAAATATTGTCCTGGCAGTTCCGAAAGACCATTCATGGGCCGGGAAAGAAGTTGACTTAGCAGAGGCTGTACATGAGAATTTCATCGGTTTTCCTTCTTTTTATTTGCAGGAAAAAGAAACCCGGCAGTTATGTAAAACGGCGGGATTTACGCCAACGGTTGTCTTAGAGAGCAGTGATTACTTTACAATCCAAGGGATGATTGCGGCAAAGGTGGGAATCGCGATTATACCGGAGCTCAGCCTGAGGTTTCAGAAAAATCCGAACATTGCCTATGCAAGGATTAAATCACCCAAGTGCCACAATACAATTAGTTTGTCCTGGGAAAGCAACGATACTCTTTCGGACGCAGGAATTAAATTTAAAAAATATGTTGAAGCAAGTCTGGCTTCAAACGAAATACTAGTGTAGCGTATCAAAGCTGGGAAAGCTGAGTTCTTACGATCAAAGCTGCAGTAATTTCATAAGACTTCGATAATCCGGCACATCTAACTGACCGGGAGTGGAAGCGCCGAGTACTTTAAAAAAAGCCAAATCTGATCCAAGGTAACTTCCCATGATACGGGTGATAATTCCAAGATCATCTTTAGAAACCGTAATCTGAGGAATGCTTACCTGTTCTAATCGTGAGCGGTAGGAAGCGTTTAGCAGGGTTAACACATCATGAAAAGTATTGGGTTTTACAGATACTTTCGCAATATCAGCACCCAGATCCTGTGCTTCCTTCAACTTAGCCATAATCTCTTCTTCCGGGGGTGTCTTATCGCAGTCATGGTAGGATAAAATGAGCTTTACCTCATGATTACGGGCATACTCAGAAATGCGATTCCGGAATCCAATTTCACTGGTTAGTTCAATATCTACGATATCAACAAGACCGGTATCAACAGCAGCTTTGATGATAGCTTCACGGATAGCGTCCGGATAATATTTAATCCCCCCTTCTTCTAAGGAACGGAAGGTTAAGAGAATCGGAATATCTCCGGTAATTTGCACAGCATTTTCTAAAGATTCAATAACGTAAGTGGTATTTTCTAACTGCTCGAAATAATCAATTCTCCATTCAATCAGGTCTGGTCTAACAGCACAAATTACTTCAAGGTCTTTAAGAAAAGTACATTTATCATCTGAGATGATATTAACACATTCAATAAACTTTTCTCCCCCAAAAACAAGATTTCTGACAGGGACTTTCGTTTTGCTTTGTAAACGTAGAATCATATGCGACCCTCCTTACCTGCATATCGCAGGATCTCCGCTATAAGATGATGTAGTATATTCAGCGTAGCATAGCCCGAAAAATATGTCTAATATCCAATAATCAAAAATGATTTAAGCGAATTTATAAATATAACCGAAATAACAATTAAGGCAATTCATATAATTTTTTGGTTAATACAATTATCCATATGTGTATTTGACTATTTGGGAAAAAGAAAATAAAATATAGAATATAAACAATATCAAATTAAATAATCAGAAAAAAATTGATAAGAAAGGATTATAAAACATGAAAATCACGAAAGTCACGGTTTTATATGTCCATCCCATTCAATCAGCAAAAGGGGACGGTTATCAGCGTCCTGTTCTATTGAGAGTTGACACGGATTCGGGTGTATATGGTGTAGGAGAAGTGGGTATGGCTTATGGAACGGGTGGAAGTGCTGCCGTTGGAATTCTATGTGATTATGCACGCAAGATAATAGGAATGGATCCAATGCAGTCAGAGTTGATTTTTGAAAAGCTAATGAAGACTACTTTTTGGGGTCAGGGCGGCGGAACTGTTATTTTTGGCGGTATGAGCGGCATTGACATAGCGTTATGGGACATTAAAGGGAAGGTGTTGGGAGTTCCGGTCTATCAATTGCTTGGCGGTAAGTGCAGAGAGGATTTACGGGCCTATGCATCGCAAACGCAATTGTCCTGGTCGCCGGTAAGAGTTCCCTGTATTACTCCCGAAGACTATGCAAGAGAAGCAAGGGTTGCAGTAGAGGCAGGGTACGATGCCATAAAAACAGATGTGCTTTGGTTTGATGAGCAAGGTACGGTAAATGGCTTTAAAGTAGAAGGGCCCATGAATCCTAAGGTTCTGAGGATTGCGAAAGAGAGAATTCAAGCCATGAGAGAAGCAGTAGGCCCGGATGTTGACATTATGATTGAGAATCACGCGAAAACGGATACGGTTGCGGGTATTCAGCTGGGCAGGGCGTTAGAACCGTTTGACATTATGTTTTATGAAGAGCCTAATACGACTTTGAATTCTAAGCTTGCGAAAGTTGTAAAAAATGCATTGAAAGTTCCGATTGCTGCCGGTGAAAGGATTTATACACGGTGGGGTTATGTACCCTTCTTTGAAAACCGGTCAATCGACGTTGCACAGCCGGATATCGGAACCTGCGGCGGTATCACAGAGACGAAAAAGGTTTGTGATATGGCGCATGCTTATGATATTACCGTTCAAATTCATACCGCAGGTACGGCGATAGCTGGAGCAGCAGCCATGCATGTGGAAATGGCCATTCCCAATTTCTGCATTCATGAGCATCATCAAAAAGCCATGATGCCACAGTATATTGAACTTTGTACACGTGATTATCAACCGGTAAACGGACGTATTAAGGCTTTGGATATTCCTGGGATCGGGCAGGATATTTCTGAAAAAGCATATTTAAACTCAGATCTTACAGTAATTGAGTAAATACTTTTACATAGCCGGAATTGCATGAAAAACAAAAGATATCGCAGCAGAAAGGAGGAGAGAGATTATGAGCATAGATCCTGAAATCAAAGAATTTTTCAGCAGGGTCTCTACCGGTTCCGTTTCAGATGCCATGAAATTGCTGGGAATTGACAATTGGATGGATGATATCTTACCGATTGATTCATCAAAAAAGATTTTTGGACGAGCCTTTACCATTCATATGGCTCCTAATATTGGACCAGGGGGACATCAGAAAACATATGCAATAACGAATCTTTGCCATGAATGGGAAGAGGGGGATATTCTTGTTTTCGATGGATGTGCAGGTGAAATTGATGCAATGCTGTGTGCCAATTATGGTGCCGGCGGCATGGTAATCGGTGGGAAGTGCCGTGATTATGAGGAAATGGGGAGGATTTCCATACCAATCTTTTGTAACGGTGTGAAAATTCGTTTGAGAACAAATGAAAAAGTAGCAGATTCTTTTAATGTCCCGATTGATATGGCCGGTGCACACATTAAACCGGGGGATTACATTTTTGGGAATTCCGACGGTATTATCGTAATTCCCAAGGATCGTATAAAAGACATTATGTATCAGGCTGAGATGGTGGAAGAAGTGGAAGCAGAGATGAAAGCAGCACTTGCGCGTAAATGTACGATTGAAGAACTGAATGTTATCCGTGAGAAGAAAAAGAAACCAAGGGACTGATGTCCATGGCCACAAATAAAATCAAAGTCAGGAGGATTGGCTGATGTATAAGATTTTGTGCCCGGAGAGAATTGAAAAGAAGGGGGAAGAATACCTGCTGAAACGGGGGTATCATGTTGTGACTTGCAACTCCTGCGATCAGGAGACCATAAAGCGGGAAATTATCGATGCAGATGCTGCAATTGTACGTTTCGGCTCTGATTTTAATGCCGCAGTGCTGGAAGCAGGCAAAAAGCTGAAAGTTGTGGCCCGCCACGGAGTCGGGTACGAAAATATCGATGTGGAGACTGCTGAAAAGCTGGGAATTTATGTGACCAATGCGAAAGCATCCAATGCCAACGCGGTTGCAGAGCATGCGATGACATTGATATTGCTTCTTGCAAAATATATTCCCAAGTTTAAATGCACCCTTGAGAGGGGAAGATGGAATGACCGCTTCAGTGTAAAGACAGAGGAATTGCAGGGGAAGAAGCTGGGGATTATTGGATTTGGAGCGAACGGAAGCCGGTTGGCGCAAAAAGCTCATCTGGGATTAGGGATGGAGATTATCGGATATGACCCTTACCTGGATTATACGAAAATGCCAAGTTATATAGAAGGACTTATGTCTGCTGAAGACGTATTCCGGCAGGCGGATGTGGTTTCCATGCATTGTCCCTTGAATGAAAGTACCAGGTATTATGTTGCGGCCAGGGAACTTGAGATGATGAAGCCGACGGCATATGTAATTAATTGCGCTCGCGGAGGACTGGTAAAGGAAGAAGACTTATACCAGGCGTTAGTGAATAAAACAATTGCGGGAGCGGCCCTGGACGTTTATGAACAGGAACCCCCCTGTCCCAATAGTCCTCTTTTTAAACTGGACAATTTTTTTGGTACACTTCATCAGGCGGGGATGACCGTTAGCGCATCGGATGCATGTGCCCTGTACGCAGCGGCTTCCGTTGATGATGTACTAAACGGAAGAAAACCCAAGTATCCAGTAAACGAACCGAATGAAAAATTATTTCAGGAAAGGAAGAATGCGAAATGAAAAAGAGTCTAGGGAAACAATTTTTTGCCATCTTGGTTATGATGGCGTGTCTTGCCTCCTTCATGGCAGGCTGCAGCAGTGATGGAAAAGGAGAGACGACGAAAGCAGATAATGCATCAACAAGCGAAGCAAGTACATCTACAGCAGCGGAGGAAGAGTATCCTACAAAAGAAATTTTCGGTATTATTCCATTTGGCGAATCTGGCGGTGTTAGTGTCGCTATGAGAGCGTTTACTCCAGCCTTGGAAAAATACATTGGAGAATCAATTGTGTGTGAAAATCAGCCAGGTGCAGGGGGTGCCGTAGGAGCACAATATGTATTGAACCAAGCGACCGATGGATATACTCTGTTTCTTGGGAGTGACTGTGTTTGTTCATTCAAGGCGCTCGGAACCGTAGATACAACCAGCGAGGACTGGGAGCCATTGATGATTCTGCTTCGGGACAGCGGCGCTCTTAGCTGTGCGCCAGGGTCAATATTTGCGGATATGAATTTTATGGAGGTTATTGATTATATCAAAGAACATCCCGGTGAAATAACATTTGGTTCAGGCGGAATTGGCACATTCCAATGGGCATGGTGGGTTCTTCTGAAAGACGCGTACGGTATTGATGTAACGGTTGTGGATTATTCCAATGCCTCGGATGCTACAACTGCTCTAATGGGAGGGCATCTGGATTTGTATATTGCCGGCTCGTCCGCGCGTTCTCTGATTTTATCCGGTGATCTGATTCCGATTACTGTGATGGATACGGATTCTATTGAAGGATACGATTGCGATACCCTGAAAGATTATACGTCGGAGTTTGATTCTTATATGCCGATTGGTTCTTTCTTCGCGCCTTATGTAGTAAAAGGGACACCGGATTATATTGTGGAACAGCTCCGTGAAGCGTGCCTGAAAGCTTATGTAGATGAATCTTTTCAGACATTTATTGAAACGAGTGGCCGTATCCCTGTAGGAATAGCGGGGGAAGAAGCCGTAGAATATGTGAAGAATTATGAATCGGTGCTTTCTTGGTTGCTGTATGATACGGGTAATACCAGTGTCGCGCCCAGTGAATATGGAGTGGAGCGCCCGAAATAACAGGAACAGTTTGTGAAAAAGTAAGAAGGCAAGCGGCAAAGAAAGAGGAAATTCCCGGCATTCCTCTTTCTTTATTAAAGTTTATAAAGAAAGGATGTTTACTTTGGAAAAACAAACAATTGAGAAAAATTTAGCGATAAGGGAGTATGTGTTTATCATAATCCTGACAGTATTTTCGATAGCTGCCATTATTGCTTCGGCTAAAATCTGGATTGCCCATAGCGGGACAAATTCGGCTGGCCTGTTTCCTACCATTGTTTCGGTGTTAATGCTCCTATGCTGTATAGGCGCTTTAATAGGGGTCGGCAAGGAGTATCATAAAAAGGGGGAAAAAGCTACAGATAAACCGTTGCTTACAATAAAAATCCTTTTGGGTACCGAAATACCTTTCAATACCTTTTTTATGATGGTCTTTACTGTCTTGTATGGAGTGTTTATTTCGGTTTTAAACTTTTATGCTGCAACAGCAATTTTTCTGCTAGGGTCCATTATCTTTTTGTATAGGGGGCGGCATCTTCTGCGGGCTTTTCTGGTGTCAGCGGGTACGGTGGCTGCTATCTATGTTATAATCGATGTGATTTTTAATCTGAAATTAAGATAATACCAGAACTTATTAAAGAGGGGGTCTGTTTATGAGTGCGATTTTCACAACATTTCTAGATTCATTGACTATATTTTCTCAACCAATGCTGTTTGTATATATGATATTGGGGATGTACTTCGGAATGTATGCAGGTGCCATGCCGGGAATATCAACAACCATGGCAATTACTTTAATGGTATCAGTCACATATAATGTTGACACATATCCTGCTTTGGCTGCCTTAATGGGATGCTATGTAGCAGGTGTGTATGGTGGAAGCCGATCTGCCGTTTTGCTAAACATTCCAGGAACTCCCGCATCCGTTGCCACGGCTTTTGATGGTTATCCATTGGCAAAGCAGGGGAAAGCGGCAAAGGCCCTGGGGGTTACGGCGATTCAATCGGTAATTGGAGGAATTATAGGTGCTGTTGCGCTTTTTTTGGCTGCTCCCATCATTACAAAATTTGCTTTGCTCTTTGCGGCCAGAGATTATTTTCTGCTTGCGCTAATGGGAATCCTGCTGCTTGCCACTTTATCGGGAGGAAGCATGGCTAAATGTGCTTTTGGCGGATTTCTGGGGTTGTTGATTGGCTGCATTGGCATGGATGGATCTACGGCTGTTCATCGGTTTACCTTTGGCAACATTCGCCTTATGAGTGGAATCTCTACGGTAGCCGTTATGCTGGGAATGTTTGGTATCTCGGAAGTGCTTATGCAGACAAGGGATATGTCCAAGGTAGAAGTCATTAAGCAGGATGTGAGCCGGATTATTCCAACGTTTAAAGATGCGTTTGGGTATATGAAAGTTACCCTGGAATCATCTGCTATCGGTACGATAGTAGGCGCGTTGCCAGGAACGGGAGGCGCGATTGCAGCGCTGATTGCTTATGATCGAGCTAAGAAATCGGTAAAGAATCCGGAAGTTCCTTTTGGTGAGGGCGCTATTGAGGGATTATGCGCTTCGGAATCGGCAAATAACGCTGCGGTTGGCGGGGCTCTTATTCCCATGTTAACACTGGGAATCCCAGGGGATCAGGTCACAGCCCTTTTACTGGCATCCTTGACGATGCACGGCGTCGTGACGGGTCCTACCTTAATGACAAATGGGAGCGGTTTATTTGGCGTTATTGTGGGTCTATGCCTGATTGCCAATATTCTTCTGCTGCCGATTTCTTTGACGGGAATTAAGAGCTTTGCTAAAATAGTAGAGGTTCCTAAGGAGATCCTATTACCAATAATAATAGTCTTATCAGTGGTTGGATCTTATAGCGCGACGCGTAATCTTTTTGATGTGTATTTTATGATCGGGTGCGGCTTGTTGGGTTATTTCATGAAATTGCATGGGTTTTCTACGGGAACGGTTGCTCTGGGTATCATCTTAAGTTCCTTGATAGAATTAAATTTCCGAAAGGCGTGGGTAATATCAAAAGGTAATATTGTGCATTTCTTCCAGCAGATTGTTACCCATCCATTATCACTCGTTTTATTTCTGCTAGTTATTTTAATGGTAGTCAGACCAGGAAAAATCATTAATAAAATGAAGCAAAAAAAGCACAATTAAGTATAAAGCAAAGAACGCTCCGATACTTCACAAAGGAACATAATCACGTCCCGGCAGGTTCATTCCTCAGCCGGGACGTGATTGTGTTGGACATATTAAAAGCAACTCCGATGTTAATTGTAAACGTCAGCTGCGCGTTATGCAGTGTTATTTTAGTTTACATTCTACCAGTTATCTCCGGGATCAGACCATTCATCGTCGCCGTCTCCGGGATCAGACCATGGATCATAGTCCCAGCCTATCGGCGTCCTGATTTCATGGCTCATGTGGGCGAGGAAACGGCTTTTCGCCTCGCTTGCGGCAAGGCGGCCTCCCGCGCCGTTTCCAATTCTTTCTGCTGCCGGTTGTAGAGCCGGAAATGCAGAAACATCGTAATACCCAAAGCAAGGCTGACGACGGTAAACCTAATGGCTATATCCGTAAACTCATCCAATAAGCATAAGTTGCCTTAGTATAAAGACAGAGGAATTGCAGGGGAAGAAGCTGGGAATTATTGGATTTGAAGCAAACGGAAGCCGATTAGCGCAAAAAGCTCATCTGGGATTAGGGATGGAGATTATTGGATATGACTCTTACCTAAAATATACGAAAATGCCAAGTTATATAGAAGAATATCGATTTTCACCTTGAATTTTCTCGGTCTGCCGATGCAGGCGGAGAAGGAAATCGTCTTTATTCTTGCCACCTTGAAGCGCTCCCCGATTGAATTTTAACCTCCCAATTACTTTAAAATTGTAAAATAGCAAAATGACAATAAAAAAAGTATTGCAAAACATGTGAAGATTTGTTAAAATAAACCCGAAAGTTTTACAAAATTAAAAGAATTAAACACTTAAAAATATTTTCCAGAAAGAGGGAAAGATATGGCTCTTGAACTTACACAGGCAGAACAGTTGATCATGAAATGCATCTGGTCAGGGGACGAAAGCTTATCGATCGCAGAAATTGTGGATATTTTAAAATACCAGTATCAAAAAGAATATGCCCATGCTACGGTTGCGACCTTTTTGACCATATTAGAAAAGAAAGGATTCGTGGAGCACTTCAAAAAGAGTCATGCGTATCAGTATTATGCTACGGTCAGAGAAGAAGAATATAAGAAAGCACAGTTGAAAGGAATTAAGGATAATTGGTACCGGGGATCTACCTATTGTTTAATGGCATCACTGGTCGGGACAGAAGGCTTAACAGAAGAAGAAATCAAAAAAATGAGGAAAATGCTGGATGAATATAGTAATTGAACTGGCTTTTATAGTACTTACGACCTCCTTAACAGGAAGTATTACTTATGGAGTCTGGTATGTTTTCAGCCGCATTTTTGAGTCCCAAGGGATAGTACATGTGATTTATTATATGTTAAAGGCTGTTATTCTGTTTTTTTTAATACCGGTTCTGTTTATCCGTATGAAGATCCTATATACATCCGCAGATGGTTCGACCACAGGTGCTTTTTTAATATGGACACCAGGAATTAAAAAGGGACTTATGGTGCTGGGGTGTATTTGGGTTCTGGGAGTGATATGGAAAGGGATTCCTTATTGGAAGGATATCCGGCAAAACTGCAGAATACGAAAAAATTGTAAAGTCTGTCAGGGGGCGCCTGAGCAGCAATGGGAGAAGATTTGTCATGAACATAGAATCATTCGGAAGATTCCTGTTTTGCAGGGAGAATCTATTCCTTCACCTGCGTTAGATGGTGTTTTCTTCCCCAGAATTTATCTTCCGGAAGGAGAGCATAATGATAGAATCCTACGTGTAGCCTATACCCACGAATTGACTCATTACCGCCACAAGGATATTGCGTTTCAGGAGTTGATGATTTTGATTACTTGTCTCCATTGGTTTAATCCCTTGATTGTTAAGATATTCAAGATGAACAAATTATGGAGTGAATATTATTGCGATTATGAAGCGAATCGGATCCTGGGGAATACGGATGAATATATTCAGGTTTTATTAGAGATGGCTCTGGATATGGCGGGGAAATTATCTTTTACGACAGTCAAACTGTATGAAGATAAGAGCACTGTGCTTAAACGAGTCGAACGAATGAAAAAGTACGATACATTAAAAAAAATGAATCGGATGACGGCAGCCGTATGGTCATTGGTATTCTTTTTGGCAGGCTCCATAACGGTATGTGCGGCAGGAAATGGTTTTATGAGAGTTTATACTAAGTTATATAATGCGACGGCGGAGGAGATCGAGGAACCCCTGATGAAATCGCTCAATAATGCCGAGTACATAGAAAGTGTGGATGCACATCCAGATATACAAGAAGAAACGATGGATGCGGATGATTATAAGGCGGAATCATGTGCATATGCTGCATTTATTGAATTTGATATCGGTAGTGGTGTAAGGAAGCAGACAAATGAATTATCCAGGAAATCGGGAGACAGTATTGACGTAGGAGTCAGTATTAGCCCTGCCGACCAAAATGTTAAAGTAGGTATTATTGAACCCAGTGGGATGATACGATATATCTTTGGGAAAGGAAATATTTCACATTCTTTTGTTATAGATAAGAGTGGGAATTATAAATTTTTTATAGAAAATGACAATGATATTAGCGTCAATGTTTTTGGACTTTACAGATTAGAGAGATATAGCCGAGGAGAGGGTAAATGAAAAGGAATGCGGGTTTAAAAAGAGACAAGCGAATCGTAACATTTGCATTAGCGTGGATATTGGTTTTTACAAGTCCGGAAAAACTATATGCAGCAGAGAATTCCTTTATAGACAGCTCAATGGAAGAGTCCTTAAAAATAACGGAATATATAGAAGATGCTAATACGGATATGGATATTCAGACGGGAATCGTAGATATATTTGGTTATATAAGGGCTGGCAATATTTCCCTTAATTGGAGTGTTGGCAGTGGAGTAATGAAGCAAACAAGTGAATTTCCGATGTCGTGCGGAAGTAATATTTTTATATATGTAACGTTAAGCCCTAGCAATAAGAAGGTACAAGTCGGTATTATTGATCCTGACGGATTAAAAAGGTATATAAATGTACAGGGAAGCGCTTCCTATACATTCTCTTTGAGTAAGAGTGGCACCTATAGGGTGTTCATCGCTAATAATAGCGATACAATTGATGATTCTGATAATGTACAAAACAAAACTTTTGTGGAAGGCTAATCCTTTCCATAAAAAAGCAAGAAATTTTTAACAATCTAAAAGTTCTATCACAGAAAGATCAAATGGATCAAACGCAATCAAGGTTTTCAGGAATGCTCAGTAACTTCTGGTAATGTTTGATTTAGGGTTTTATCAACTTATTTGAGGCTCTTGCATATGGATAAAAATCACAGGAAATTGCAAAATTCATAAAGCAAACAATGTAGGTAACTCTGAAAACTTTGTAAGCATAACTATAAGGAATAGTATTTTTTCAGAGTTTTGCAAATGCCTGGTAAAATTAGAAAGAAAGGAGGAAAAGAAAGCAGATAAAGGCAAGTGTCCTCACAAATCCCTAGATCGTACATAAATGTCACTGTAGTGCAAATAAAAAGGGAGATTTTTATGATGAAAAAAAATTTGTTTAGCCGCATTATTGTCACCTTGCTATGTGTCAGTCTATTTTTAGCTGGGTGTGCTCAGCCGACGCCTTCTTCCACACCTTCTTCTCCGAGCATATCTCAGACTGAAAGCGGCGTGACTGAGGCAACTGCGAAAGCCACCAGCACAACACCCAAATATGTTTTCATGTTTATTGGGGATGGTATGAGTTTTCCACAAGTCACTGCGTACGGTATGTATACAGGCACAGTTAAAAATAATTTTAAAGGCACAGTGAAGGATCCTACGCCTGAAAATATGCCCCAAACAGAAATGCCGTCCTTTGTTGATTTTCCGGTAGTAGGTGCGGCGACCACCCAAGACGCATCTAAATTTGTCACCGACTCTGCTTCTGCCGCTACCGCGATCGCCAGCGGCGTAAAAACGTTAGATGGAGCCATAGGTGTTGATCCCTATAACAATCCAGTTCCTACTATTGCCGAACTGATCAAGAAAAATACCGATTACAAAGTGGGTATTATTACCTCCGTATCACTGGATCATGCGACGCCGGCCGGTTTTTATGCACATGTTGCCAGCCGGGACAACTATTATGATATTGGTAAGTCATTAATCGACAGCGACTTTGACTTTTTTGGCGGCGGTGGCTTTAAGCAGCCTACCGGCAAAGAAAAGGATCAGCCGAATCTGATGGATCTGGCAAAAGAGGCCGGTTATAATGTGGCCAATACTTACGATGAAATTAGTGCGTTAAATGCCGGTTCCGGTAAGAGCATCGCCGTGAATCCCGTACTTGATAATTCCAGCGACGCAGCGCTCAACTACGGTGTCGACAGAGATTCCAGCGATCTACAGCTAGCGGACTACGTGCAAAAAGGTATTGAGGTACTGGGCGATGAGAAGGGCTTCTTCATGATGGTGGAAGGCGGAAAAATTGACTGGGCATGCCATGCCAACGATGCCTATACCACAATTCGAGAGGTGGAAGATCTCGACAATGCTGTCAAGGTGGCCGTTGATTTTGCGAATAAACACCCCGAGGAGACCCTGATCCTCGTTACCGGAGACCATGAAACCGGCGGTTTTAGCATGGGATTCAATGGAACGGCATATGATACTTATTTTGATCTGCTGTCCGGTCAGCAGATGTCCTACAAAGCGTTTGCGGATACATATGTGAAGAAATTCCGTGAAGAAAATGTCCCCTTTGAAACAGCCATGCAGGATGTCAAGACAGTGTTCGGCCTGGTGACGCCTACGGATCCGGATGCAGAGAACGCAGGCGCTTTACTGCTTACCGACCGGGAGGTCACCATGCTTCGCGAAGCCTATGCAGAGAGCATGGTTCCCTATGCAGACCGCGACAGGGATGCAGAGTATAAGCTCCGCTACAGCATTAGCAGCGCTGAGCCGCTCCAAATCATCATTACCCATATTCTCAATAATAGAGCCGGCTTTGGCTGGACCACTACCGGCCACTCCGGTTTGCCGGTGGCGGTATTTGCCAAGGGCGTAGGGCAGGAGAATTTCGGTGATTTCTATGATAACACCGATATCTTCGTGAAATTAAAAGCTATAATGGGTCTGTAACAAAGTAACAAAGCACCCTGCTTCTGCCTTCTTTCCCAGAAGAAGGCAGAAGTTTTTTAGAGAGGAGGGAACATGAAGGAACAGATAAAAAAGGCGTATGCATCCAAGGCCTTTGCTCCGACTTGCGTTGTGTTGGTCGCTATATTGATACTGCTTTGCCTGCCCGATAAATTTGAAAACACGGTTTACAAACAATATGAACGATGCAAAGCAAAGGTTATATCCGTGAATAATTCCGGGCTGAGCCAGTCGGGACTGATTGTATACGGTCAACAGTCGTGCAGAGTAGAAATTATCACAGGAAACCAGAAAGGCCAGATTTCTGACGCCATGAATATGATGACGGGTTCTCTTGAAAACGACAAGCTCTTTGAACCTGGCGAGGTGGCGTTGGTGCTGGTAGGAGCAAATACTGCGGATGGCGTTTTTAAGGTTACTATGATTGATCATTACAGGCTCAATTTCGAGTTTATTCTAATTTGTGCTTTCGCAATTTTGTTAATTGCACTCGCCGGATGGATTGGGGTTCGTGCGATCCTTTCTTTTATTTTCACCGTTCTATGTATTTGGAAGATTTTGATTCCTCTTTTTCTGGGAGGATATAACGCGATCCTTTGTGGCGCGTTTATTACCACTTTGCTCACATCTGTAATTATTGTCCTGGTATATGGCTTCGACAGGCGGTTTGCCGCGGCATTGACCGGAACCCTTCTAGGGACAGGCGTAACAGCGTTACTGGCGATCATTTTTGTGCGGCTGATGAATATACAGGGCGCGGTAATGAATTATTCTGAAAGTCTTTTATACTCTGGATATGAAAACCTTAACTTAACCGAAATATTCATTGCCAGTATTTTTATCGCATCATCCGGGGCATTAACCGACATTGCAGTGGATATTACCTCAGCGGTTAATGAAGTAGTTGCGGTAAATCCCAATCTAAGGAAGGCATCTGTAATTAAGGCAGGTATGAATGTAGGACGTGCGGCGTTGGGGACCATGACAACAACTCTGTTATTGGCCTATTCCGGTGGGTATATTGGATTGTTAATGGTTTTTGTCGCGCAGGGGACACCACTGATTAGCATATTGAATCTTAATTATGTATCTGCAGAAATACTGAATATCATCATCGGCAGTTTTGGCCTGGTTACAGTAGCACCTTTTACTGCAATCGTTAGCGGAACATTGTTGGCAAAAAAGCCTTACAGCCAAACGGTTGATAGTAACAGTAACTTGTAGCGAGGTCGAATGACTTGTGGTTACGCATTGCAGTTTGAAGGCGCAATCTTAATTTTGCCGTATTTTGCTATATGGACAAGAGAAGGATAGCTTTTCAAAATGTAGGGGGAAAAGCAAATCAGAAAGGAAAGTGGGATGCAAGTGGTTGTGATCCGTAAAAATACTATATTACGCGGGCGAGAAGCTTCTTGTTCACGTAATAGGAAGAAAACAGGAAAAGTCATCCTGGCGAGAGAAATTGAAAAAACCTTTAAGATGGGGGAGACCCAGGTCGAGGCGCTGCGGTCAGTCAGCCTAGCGGTAGATACAGGGGAAATTGTAACGGTTCTTGGTAAAAGTGGTTCAGGCAAGACGACCTTGCTCAATATTGTGGGTGGTTTGGAAAAACCGGATAAGGGTGGGGTATTGATTGCAGGAAAGCCAATTTATAAGTTAAAGGAAGCACAGCTGGCACATTGGCGGAGCCAACAGATTGGCTATGTTTTTCAGACCTTCAATTTAGTGAGGGAATTGACAGTAATAGAAAATATTCGTCTGCCGATGGATATTGCAGGACTCAATTATAACCAGG
>Ga0153928_1000029_pt1 | contig 73482 bp, 68 predicted proteins | sample TSNJ012MetaG_FD_106656 | JGI IMG/M metagenome (GOLD analysis project Ga0153928, IMG submission 106656) | Attine ant fungus gardens microbial communities from New Jersey, USA - TSNJ012 MetaG | ecosystem: Host-associated > Fungi > Mycelium > Unclassified | place: USA: New Jersey, Wharton State...
CGAGGCGGTCAATGCCGAGTTCGAGCATGCGCGCTACGACACGGTCAATCTGATCGCCTCGCTCGAGGCGTGGATGGCCGAAGCGGTGCAGGAGGGCGTGCTCGCGCTCGCCGTGCGCACCACCTCGCCCGATCCCATGCAGGCGGACATCTGCGGCGTCGCGCTCGCGGTGCGCCCGAACGAAGCGTCCTACGTTCCGCTCGCCCACCGCGCGTCCGACGACCTCCTCGCCGGCGGCGGTCTCTCGCCCGGCCAGATTCCCGCGAGGGAAGCGCTCGCGCGGCTCAAGCCGGTGCTGGAGAACCCGGGCGTCCTCAAGATCGGGCACGATCTCAAAACCGCGGTGGTGGTGCTGGCGCGTCACGGCATCGCGCTGCAATCCTGCGACGACGTGATGCTGATGTCCTACGTGCTTGATGCGGGGCTTGGCGGTCACGGTCTCGACGAATTGGCGACGAGACATCTCGAGCACGCGCCGATCGCGTTCGCGGACGTGGTCGGCAAGGGGCGCACGCTGGTGCCGTTCGAGCGCGTCGAGATCACGCGCGCCGCGACCTACTGCGCCGAAACCGCCGACGTGACCTTGCGCCTGTGGCGGCTGCTGCAGGCGCGCCTTGTCGCGCAGCGCATGAGCACGGTCTACGCCACCCTGGAGCGGCCGCTGGTGCCGGTGCTGGCGCGCATGGAGCGGCGCGGCATTTCGATCGACCGCGCGATGCTGGCGCGCTTCTCCGGCGACTTCGCGCAGACGATGGCGCGGCTCGAGGACGAGATCGCCGAGCTCGCGGGCGAGCGCTTCAACCTCGGCAGCCCGAAGCAGCTCGGCGACATCCTGTTCGGCAAGATGGGCCTGCCCGGCGCGAGCAAGACGCCGACCGGCGCGTGGTCGACGCGCGCGAACGTGCTCGAGGAATTGGCCGAGCAGGGCGTCGAGCTGGCGCAGAAGATTCTCGACTGGCGGCAAGTGTCCAAGCTCAAATCCACTTACACCGACGCGCTGCCCGGCTACGTCAACCGGGAGAGCGGGCGCGTGCACACCTCTTATGCGCTCGCCGCCACCACCACCGGCCGCCTCTCCTCCTCCGAGCCCAACCTGCAGAACATCCCGATCCGCACCGAGGAAGGACGCAAGATCCGCCGCGCCTTCATCGCCGAACGGGGTTCAAAACTCGTGTCCGCCGACTATTCGCAGATCGAGCTGCGGCTCCTCGCCGAGATCGCCGACGTGCCGGCGCTGCGCCACGCGTTCCAGGAGGGCACGGACATTCACGCCATGACCGCCTCGGAGATGTTTGGCGTGCCGGTCAAGGGCATGCCCGGCGAGGTGCGCCGGCGCGCCAAGGCGATCAACTTCGGGATCATCTACGGGATTTCTGCCTTCGGCCTCGCCAACCAGCTCGGCATCGGCCGCGAAGAGGCCGGCGCCTACATCAAAAAATATTTCGAACGCTTCCCCGGAATCCGCGATTATATGGAGGCCGCCAAGGCGTTCTGCCGCGAGCACGGCTACGTGACGACGATCTTCGGGCGCAAGATGCATTATCCGGACATCAAGGCGAAGAACCCCTCGCTGCGCGCCTTCAACGAGCGCGCGGCCATCAACGCGCGGCTCCAGGGCTCGGCCGCCGATATCATCCGCCGCGCCATGGTCCGCATGGAGCCGGCGCTGGAAAAGGCGCGGCTCTCCGCCCGCATGCTGCTGCAGGTGCACGACGAGCTGGTGTTCGAGGTCGACGACGCCGAGGTCGAGAAGACGTTACCGGTGGTCGCCAAAGTGATGGCGGACGCGCCCATGCCGGCGGTGAGCCTCTCCGTGCCGCTGCACGTCGACGCCCACGCCGCCGACAACTGGGAAGAGGCGCATTAAGTACAAGACGGGCTCGTCATTCCGGGGCGCCGCGCAGCGGCGAACCCGGAATCCAGTAATCACCGCCCTGGAATACTGGATTCCGGCTCTCGCGCTGCGCGCTCGGCCGGAATGACGAGGAAATCAAACATTACCCCCGCAACTGCGGCATCACCTCGGCGGCGAACAGGTCCATGTTGCGGCGGGTGAGCTCGTTCGTGAGCACGCCGAACTGCAGCAGCGCCACCAGGATATTGAAGCCGGTCGCTTCGCGCATGCGCTCGATCTTCTCGCGTACGGTGCGCGGCGAGCCGGCGATCACGGTGCCGCTCTCGATAAGCTCGTCGATGGTGAGATTACGCACGCGCGAGCCCAGCGCCTTGCGCACCCGCATGGTGTTCTTCATCGACGCGAGCGACGTGTAGCCGGGCGGCAGCAGCATTTCCCACGGGTTGGCGAGGAAATCGTTGAACAGGGAATCGATCCCGGCCTTGGCTTCCGCGCGCGCCCGCTCGTCGGTGTCCGCCACGTAGATCGGCGCGGCCCAGCCGAGCTGATCGCCCGACGCCTCGTAGCCGTACTGGCGCGCCGCGTCGCGATAGAGGTTGAGATAGCGCGACACCAGCTCGTGCGAGCTGAACGTGACCAGGAACGGATACTTGCGCTCCGGCGCCGCCGCCCAGCGGATCGTCTCTGAAGAGCCCATCGAGGGAATCCAGATCGGCGGATGCGGGCTCTGATACGGACGCGGCCACAGGTTCACGTAGCGCAGGTTGAAGTGCTCGCCCTCGAACTCGAACGGTCCCGGCCGCGTCCAGGCGGAAACGATCAGGTCGTGCGCTTCCTGGAACCGCTCGAGCGAGAACGACGGGTTGAGCCCGGTCGCGTGATATTCCGTGCCGATGCCGCGCACGAAGCCGGCGATGATGCGCCCCTTGGACAGGTTGTCGAGCATGGAAAATTCTTCGGCGATGGCGATCGGGCTGTTCACCAGCGGCAGCGCGCGGCCGAGGATGGCGATCTTCACCTTTTTGGTGCGCTGGATCAGCGCGCTCGCGATCAAGTTCGGCGCCGGCATCATCCCGTAGGCCGTCTGATGGTGCTCGTTGACGCCGATCGCGTCGAACCCGAGCGCCTCCGCATAAGTAAGCTGATCGAGATAGGCCTGATATTCCTCTGCCCCCTTCACCGGATCGTAGAGCGCGTTCGGCAGCACCACCCAGGCGGAGCGGTGCCGGCTGCGCTCGGCCATGTCGAGCGGGCGATACGGCATGAGATGGAAGCAGACGAACTTCATGTCCGCCTCTCCGCGATAAACGCGAGGATTTTGTCCGCCACCACGTCGGCCTTCTCGACATGCGCCAGGTGGCCGCATGCCGGGATGATCTCGACCCGCACGTCCGGCACATTCTCGTGCCACGGCTTGGCGTAAGCGGCCGGCAGCAGCTTGTCGTTCTCGCCCCACAAAACCAGGGTCGGCACCTTGATGCGGTGCAGCCAGCGTGCAAGCGCGGGATTGAACCAGCGCGGCTGCCAGCCCAGCCGCGCCGCCATGAAACGGTTGGCGAGCATGCGGTCCGCTTCTTCCTCGCTCGGCGTCATCGCGATCACGCGCTCGGCAAACGACTGGTCGTAAAACAGGTTGCGCGCCGTCTCCTCGGGCGACCAGATGAAATTATCGCCGACCGGCACGCCTTTGACGCGCACGCCGGCGGGCGAGATCAAGCTCAAGCTTTTCAGGCGCGCGCAATTGCGCACGGCGACCTCGGCAGCGATCCAGCCGCCGAGCGAATTGCCGACCACATGCAGGGGGTCGCTATCGAGCCCCTCGATAAAATCGAGGTAGTACATCGCCATGTCGGCGATATCGCGGATTGTGCCGGCGTTCTCCAGCGTGCCGAAGCCGGGATGCTCGGGCACGAGCACGTCGTGATGCGCCGCAAGCCTGTCGAACAGCGGGATCCAGCCGGGCCAACCTCCGGCGCCGTGCAGGAACAGCAGCGGCTCACCTGCGCCGCCGCGCAGCATGCGCACCGCAACGCCGCCGACGTTATGCTGAGACTCGCGCGCCGCCGTCACGCCGCTATCCTCCCACTCATCTCAGCGGACCGTTGGCGAGCCCCGTCAGGTCGAAGCGGGCGACGTCTTCCAGCAATTCGACGAACGCCTGCGCGCCGTGCGCCAGCGCCGCTTCGCCCTTGGCGGACGTCGCGCGCGTCGCATCACCGATGGCCCCGGACGGATTGAGATCCTGGCTCATCCAGCCGAATCCCACCGGCTCGCCCGCGCGCAGCCGCTTGAACTCGCGCGCCATGCCGACGCTGGCCGGGACGAAGTCTTCGGCCAACGGCGTGCGCACCAGGTCGGGGCGGGCCGCCAGCATGAGCGAGGTCTCGACCGCGCCGCCGTGGATGCCGTGGGCGATCTCGCCGACGGCAAACAAACCGTCCGGATAGCCGAAGCGCGAAAACGAGCAGGGCACGGCCAGCATGCCGAGCCGGGTGCGCAAGTCGAGCGCCACCAGGTCGAGCGCAGCGACGTTGCCGCCGTGGCCGTTGGCGAACACGAGCTTGCGGACGCCGGCGCGGTGCACGCTTTCGCCGATTTCGCCGAGCGCGCGGGTCAGGGTCTCGGGCGCGAGCGTCAAGGTGCCGGCGAACGCGCGGTGCTCGGCCGACGTGCCGATCGCCTGCGGCGGCAGGAACGCAGCCTTGAGCGCGTCCGGCAGCAGTTTTCGCGCACGCGAGAGATAGGCTTCCACGATGAAGGTATCGGTGCCGAGCGGCAGGTGCGGGCCGTGCTGCTCGACCGCCGCGATCGGCACCACCGCGATCCAGGACGGATCCGCGGTCGCGAAATCCTCCCAGGTCATCTCGGCCCAGTCGCGCTTGAACGGCATCGCGGCAGGCTAGGGCCGCGCCCCCGGCTGGGCAAGCGCGCGGCGCTCGCCTATTTTCGCAATGGAATCGGAGAAAAGTGACGTGAAGCTCATCCGCTGTTCAGTTTTTGTCGTGCTGATGCTCATGCTGGCGGCCGGCGGCGCGGGTGCCCAGGCCTTGGACAAGGTCCGCTTCGGCACCAACTGGGTGGCGGAAGCCGAGCACGGCGGTTTCTATCAGGCGCTCGCCGACGGCACCTACCGCAAATACGGCCTCGACGTGACGATCGTGCCGGGCGGCCCGCAGGTCAACAACCGCATCCTTCTGCCGGTCGGCAAGATCGACTTCTTTCTCAGCGCCAACCTGCTCCAGGCGTTCGATGCAGTCGCCCAGGACATCCCCACGATCAGCGTCGCGGCGCTGTTTCAGAAAGACCCGCAGGTGCTGCTCGCTCATCCGGATCAGGGGATCGAGAAGTTCGAGGACCTCAAGCAGCTCACGCTTTTCATTTCGAGCGAAGGCCGCGCCACGTATTTTCAATGGATGAAGTCGGAGTTCGGCTTCCGCGACCAGCAGGTCAAGCCCTACACGTTCAACCCGCAGCCGTTCCTTGCCGACAAGCACAGCGCCATGCAGGGCTATGTCACCTCGGAGCCCTACGCGGTCGAGCACGTGGGCGGATTCAAGCCGAAGATCTTTTTGCTCGCCGACCAGGGCTTCAACGCCTATTCGACGTTGATCGAAACGCGGCGCGAGCTGGTCGACAAACAGCCCGATCTCGTGCGCCGCTTCGTCGAAGCTTCGATCATCGGCTGGATGAACTATATTTATCACGACAATTCCGCCGGCAACGCGATGATCAAGCGCGACAACCCGGAAATGACCGACGATCTCCTCGCCTATTCGGTCGCGAAGCTGAAGGAATACGGCATCGTCGACTCGGGGGATTCGCTCACGCTCGGCGTCGGCGCCATGACGGACGCGCGGGTGCGGAGCTTCTTCGAGAAAATGGTGAAGGCCGGCGTGGTCAAGGCCGGCATCGACGTGCGCAAGGCCTATAGCTTGGAGTTCGTCAACAAAGGCGTCGGCCAGGACCTGCGGCCGAAGTAATCGATGAGGGACGCGCTGATCTCTCGGTTCCCCTCCCCCCATTCGCGAAGCGAATGGTGGGGAGGGGTTAGGGGTGGGGGGCGCTTGTGCTCAGCGCGCGCAAGCCAAGCAAGTAAACAAAGACCCCCCACCCGGCTCGCTCCGCTCGCCACCCTCCCCACCGCTCGCTTCGCTCGCGGGGGGAGGGATGGAGCAAGCGGGTCGACCCGTGCCTCATCACGCAAGATCTGCGCGTATTCAAACGCAAGCGGGGAGAGGTAAGCGTCGTGCCCGCCTCTGAGCCCATCGTCGCCTTGCGGCGGGTCGGCAAGGCGTTTGCCAACACAGTCGCACTCGACGGGTTCGATTTCGCCGTGCGCGAGCGCGAGTTCGTCTCCCTGCTCGGACCCTCCGGCTGTGGGAAGTCGACGGCGCTGCGGCTGATCGCCGGGCTCTCTGCAGCAAGCGGCGGAGCGATCGAATGGCGCGACGGCAAAAAGCCCGCGCACGGCGCGCTCGGTTTCGTGTTCCAGGAGCCGACCCTGATGCCGTGGGCGAGCGTGTTCGGCAACGTGCACCTGCCGCTCAAGCTCGCCGGCCTGACGCGCGCCGCAGCGGCGGAGCGTGTGGCGACGGCGCTCGCGGGCGTCGGGCTCGCCGAGTTTGCGCGCGCCTATCCGCGCGAACTCTCCGGCGGCATGAAGATGCGGGTGTCGATCGCGCGCGCGCTGGTGACCGCGCCGCAGCTTTTGCTGATGGACGAGCCGTTCGCGGCCCTCGACGAGATCACCCGCTTCCGCCTCGCCAACGACCTGTTGGACCTGTGGCAGGCGCTCGGCAAAACCGTCGTGTTCGTCACCCACTCGGTGTTCGAGTCGGTGTTCCTGTCGAACCGCATCGTGGTGATGACGCCGCGGCCGGGGCGCGTGTTCGCCGAAATCCCGATCGATGCGCCCTACCCGCGCGACGAGAGCTTCCGCACCTCGCCGGAATACGCGGGCTTCTGCCGCCGCGTGTCGCAAGCTCTCGCGAGCGCCATGGCCTCCGGAGCCGCGCCGTGACCGGTGAGCCGCCGCGCACCAACGAACCGCACGAGGTTGGCCGGCGCGACACCGTGCTGCGCATCGCGCTGCCGGTCGCGGTGCTCGCCCTTGCCGTGATCGCATGGGAGCTGGCGGTGCGCCTGACCAACACGCCGGCCTACCAGGTGCCCGTGCCCGGCCTCGTGTTTACGACACTCCTGTCCGATTGGCCGATCCTGTCAGCCTCGCTCCTGGTCACGCTGATCACCACCTTCGAAGCGCTCGCGCTGGCGGTGCTCGGCGGGGTCGCCTTGGCAATCCTGTTCAGCCAATCACGCCTGGTTGAATATTCGCTCTACCCCTACGCGGTGATCCTGCAGGTGACCCCGGTCATCGCCATCGCGCCCGTCCTGCTCATATATCTGCCGCAGCCGGCGGCGGTGCTCGCGTGCGCGTGGATCGTCGCGTTCTTCCCGATGCTCGCCAACACCACGCTCGGGCTCAACTCGGTCGACCGCAACCTCGTCGACCTGTTCACGCTCTACGGCGCCTCGCGGGTCCAGGTTCTCGTCCATCTCCGGCTGCCGGCGGCGCTCCCGCATATGCTGGCGGGCCTGCGCATCGCCGGCGGCCTCTCGCTCATCGGCGCCGTGGTCGCGGAAATTGCCGCGGGCTCGGCGGGCGCCGGATCGGGCCTTGCCTACCGGATCGCCGAGTCCGGCTACCGCTTGATGATCCCGCGCATGTTCGCGGCCCTGCTGCTGCTCTCGCTCGCCGGCATCGCGATCTTCTTTGCGCTCTCGCTGGTCTCCCATCTCGCGCTGCGCCGCTGGCACGAGAGCGCGCTGCAAGCGGAGCGGTGAGCGACGGGGGCTGGATTTTGCGCTAGGATCGGCGGTGTCGAGGGAGCGAGACAACAAATGAGTGACATTGCATTGGCCCCCTACCGGGTCGAGGCCTACAACACGGCGCATAATTCCGAGAACAAGATCCACGACGATGAGGTCGCGCGCCGCTACGGATTTTCCGGCGGTCTCGTGCCCGGCGTCGACGTGTACGGCTACATGACCCACGTGGCGCTGGCGCGCTGGGGGCGCGCCTGGCTCGAGCGCGGCCGCGCCGAATGCCGCTTCATCAAGCCGGTGTACGAGGGCGAGACCGCGACCGTCACCGCGGCCGACGCGGACGGCGGGCTTGCGATAGCGGTGGAAAGCCGCGGCGAAGCGTGCGCGAGCGGCCAGGCCTGGCTGACCGACGCGCCGGCGCCGCCGCCGCTCGACGACTTCGCCGAAGCGCGCCCCCCGGGCGTACGCCCGCCGGCCGACGAGGGCTCGCTGGCGCCCGGCAAGCGCCTCGGCATCGCCCCGTTCCGGCTGACCGCGGAATTTGCCGCCCAATATCTGCACGACGTGCGCGAGGCGGACCCGATCTACGCCCGCGAAAGCCTCGCCCACCCGGGCACGATCCTGCGCCTGTGCAACTGGACGCTCTCGCACAACGTGGTCCTGGGCCCGTGGATTCACGTGGGCAGCAAACTGCAGAATTTCGCCGCCGCCCGGGTCGGCGACGAACTCACGGTGCGCGGACAGGTGACGGGCAATTACGAACGCAAAGGCCACCGCTTCGTCGACCTCGACGCGCTGGTGGTCGCGAACGGCCGCACGCCGGTCGCGCGCATCGCGCACACCGCGATCTACCGGCCGCGCCAGGTGGACGCCGCCGCATAGCGGAGAAACACGCGTGACGATCGTCCCGCTGGAGCGCAGCGAAGCCGCCGCCGTGACGGCAACGTCGGCGTCCGATCGGCTGGCACCCGACTGCCGCGGGCTCAACTTCTTTCGTATCGACGCCGGGTTGCGCCAGCTTCTCGCGCTCTATCTCGACGATCAGACGTCGTCGCGCCTCGCGCCGCATTTCGACCGCCTCGGCGCGCTCGCCGGCGGCCGGCTCGACGAACTCGCCGCGGTCGCCGACAAACATCCGCCGGTGCTGCACGCGCGCGATCGCGCCGGCCGCGACGAAGACTGGATCGAGTACCACCCGGCGTACCGCGAGATGGAGGCGATCGCGTTCGGGGATTTTCAGTTCCACGCCATGAGCCATCGCGCCGGCGTGCTCGGGTTTGACGCGCCCCTGCCGCCAGTCGCCAAATACGTGTTCCAGTATTTGTTCGTGCAGGCCGAGTTCGGGCTGATGTGCCCGATCAGCGTTACCGACACCTCGATCCACCTCGTCGCCAAATACGGCAGCGAGGAACTCAAAAGCCTGCTGCTGCCGCGCATGCTCTCGGCCGATCCGGCACGGCAATGGAAGGGCACGCAGTTCATCACCGAGAAGGCAGGCGGCTCCGACATCGGCGCGATCGAGACCGTCGCCCGGCGCGAGCGCGGCCAATGGCGCCTCTACGGCGAGAAGTGGTTCTGCTCGCACACCGACGCCGACGTGGCGCTGCTGCTGGCGCGGCCGGAGGGTGCGCCGGCCGGCACGCGCGGGCTTGCTTTGTTTGCGTTGCCGCGGCGGCTCGAGGATGGCCAGCGCAACACCTACCGGATCGTTCGGCTCAAGAACAAGCTCGGCACGCGCTCGATGGCGAGCGGCGAGATCAAGCTCGACGGCGCGCTGGCCTACCCGGTTGGCGAGCTCGGCAATGGCTTCAAACAGATGCTCGACCAGGTGAACCTGTCGCGCCTGTCGCATGGGGTGCGGGCCGCCGCCATGATGCGCCGCTGCCTCAACGAGGCGCTCGCCGCGGCGCGCGGGCGCGCGGCGTTCGGGCGCGGCGTGATCGAGCACCCGCTGATGCGGCGCCAGCTCATGAAGCTGATGGTGCCGGCCGAGCAGGCGCTCTCGATGGCGCTGTTCACCGCCGACGCCATGGGCCGCGCCAACGCCGGCTCGGCGGAAGCCGAACTGCTGCTGCGCCTGCTCACGCCGCTGCTCAAGTTCCGCGCCTGCCGCGACAACATTAAGGTCGCGACCGGCGCCATGGAGGCGCGCGGCGGCAACGGCTACATCGAGGAATGGGTAACGGCGCGGCTGGTACGCGACGCGCACATCGGCGTGCTGTGGGAGGGCACCAGCAACATCATCGCGCTCGACGCAGTCGGGCGCGCCGTCGGCAAGGCAGGCGCGCACCGCGCGCTGGCGCAGCGCCTCTCCGAACGGCTGGCCGCGGCAGCCGGCGTGCCGAACGAGCACCGTGCGCGGCTAAGCGCGGCCCTCGACCGCGCCATCGGCTTTGCCGAAGCGGTCGCGCGCGAAGCGTCCGAACCGCTCGCCCGCAAAGCCGCGACCGCGCTCTACAACGCGATCAGCGCCGTGCTGCTCGCCCATGAAGGCGCGCGGGACGCGCGCGACGCCCGGCGGCTTTTGCTCAGCCGCATGGTACTGGAGCATCGGCTCGCCGCCGACGACCCGCTCGCCGGGAGCGCGGCTGCATGGGAAGGACCGGCGATCGATCTGCTGCTGGCCGACGCGCCGGTGCCGATCGCGCAAGCGCAGGCCGCGATGAAACATTGACATCCGGCCCCAAACATCCGAAGGTCGCGCCATGCGCCGCGTCAACAAAGCGAAAGCCAAAGCCTCCATCACCCGGGGGACCGAGGAGATTCACCTGCGTTGAGCGCGTCGCGCAGTCAAGATCGACAGGACCCCGCCGGCTCGGACGGGGTCTTTTGATTCTCGGCTCCCTCCTCCGGCATCAACCGAGGAGAAACCGAGATGACCACCCAACCACACCTCGCCGGAGTATGGCTGCCGCTCGTCACGCCGTTCAAGGACGGCCGGCTCGATGAAACTTCGCTGGCGCGGCTCGTGCGCCATTACGCCGCCGAGCCGATCGACGGCCTGATCCTCGCCGCCACCACCGGCGAGGGACTGACGCTCGATGAGAATGAGACCGAGAGGCTGGTCGCCATTGCGGCCGCCGAGCGTGCTCGCGGGCTGCCGATCTACCTCGGCATTTCCGGCGCCGACACACGCAAGCTGCGCGCCGCGCTCGACCGCACCGCGGCGTGGCCGATCGACGGATATCTGATTCCTTGTCCCTATTACGTGCGGCCGCCCCAGGAGGGTCTCTACCGGCACTTCGCCGCGCTCGCCGGCGCGACCGACAAGCCGATCATCGTCTACAACATCCCGTACCGCACCGGCGTGAACCTCACGAACGCCACCTTGCTGCGGCTCGCCGCGCTTTCCAACATCGTCGGCGTGAAGGATTGCTGCGTCGACCAGGCGCAATCGTTCGACCTCATGCGCGCGCGTCCGGAAGGCTTTGCGGTGCTCACCGGCGAGGACGCGCTGTTCTATGGTGCGCTCGCGCACGGCGCCGACGGCGGCATCCTGGCGGCGGCGCATGTGGAGACCGCGCGCTTCGCCGCCGTGCGCAACGCGCTCATCGCCGGCCGGCGCGAGGAGGCGCTCGACGACTGGCGCGATCTCGTCGATCTGGCGCGGCTGCTGTTCGCCGAGCCGAACCCGGCGCCGATCAAGCATTGGCTGTGGCGCGCGGGATTGATCGACAGCCCCGAGGTTCGCCTGCCGATGATGCAGGTCAGCGACGCCCTCGCCACGCGCATCGCAAGCGAAATGGCACGGGGAACCACAGGCGGCGCCGTCGCCGCGTGACCCTCGCCAGCCCTATGCCAGTTCGCTAGGTTCGCGGCCGCACAGCGAGGGATCATGAGCAACAACATCGATCTGAGCGGGCGGTTTGCGGTCGTCACCGGCGGCGCGCAGGGAATCGGGCGAGCGATCGTCGAACGCTTTCTCGATTCCGGCGCCGCCGTCGCCATCTGGGACCGCGACCGTGCGCTCGCGGACAAAACCGCGGGCGAACTCAAGGCCCGCAACCGCGTCGCCGCCTTCGCGGTCGACGTGACGAAGCTCGCCGACGTCGAGCGCGCGCGCGAGGAGACGACGGCGGCGTTCGGGCGCATCGACATCCTGGTCAACAACGCGGGCATCGCCGGCCCGAACGTGCGGACGTGGGACTATGCGCCCGAGGCGTGGGCGCAGGTAATGGCGATCAACCTCGACGGCCCGTTCCACTGCTGCCGCGCGCTCGTGCCGGGCATGATCGCGCAGAATTACGGGCGCATCGTCAACATCGCGTCGATCGCCGGCAAGGAGGGCAATCCCAACGCATCGGCCTATTCGGCCTCGAAGGCGGCGCTGATCGCGCTCACCAAATCGCTCGGCAAGGAGGTCGCCGACAAAGACATCGCCGTCAACGCCATCACGCCGGCGGCCGCCAAGACCGCGATTTTCGACCAGATGACCCAGGAGCACATCGACTACATGCTGGCGAAAATTCCGCGCGGCCGGTTCGTGCTGGTGGAGGAGATCGCGGCGCTCGCCGCCTTCTGCGCGTCGGCAGAGTGCTCGTTCACCACCGGGGCGGTGTTCGACATTTCCGGTGGGCGGGCGACCTATTGAGAGACGCGATCTCCCTCTCCCCGCTTGCGACGCTTGCGGGGAGAGGGTTGGGGTGAGGGGCTCTTTCCGCTTGCGCCGATATCTGAGAAGCCCCCTCACCCGACGGCCTTCGGCCGTCGACCTCTCCCCGCACGCGGGGAGAGGTGAAGCGCGCCTCACCGGCATCACCCTGATGGTGTGCGCGGTCGCGTGTTTCGCCTGCCTCGACGCCTCGGCCAAGTATCTCAACGGCCATATGGACACGCTCGAGGTGGTGTGGGCGCGCTACACCGGTGCGTTCCTGCTCGCGCTCATGGTGTCCAATCCAGTCACCCGCCCCGGGGTCACCACCACGCGGCGGCCGCTGCTGCAGGCCGGGCGCTCGGCCTTGCTGCTGGTCTCGACCATTCTCAACGTCTTCGCGCTGCGCTGGCTGCAGCTCGACGAGGCGCTGTCGATCATCTTCTCGACGCCGTTTCTCGTGTCCGTGCTCTCGGGGCCGATGCTGGGCGAGCGCATGGGTTGGCGCCGCTGGTCGGCGATCGGCGTGGGCTTCATCGGCGTGCTGATCGTGACGCGGCCGGGGTTCGGGGGGTTCCATCCGGCCGCCCTGCTCTCGCTCGCGAGCGCGTTCTGCTACGCGATTTATGTGATCGCGACCCGCGCGCTCGCCCGCACCGATTCCAACGAAACGACCTTGTTCTACGGCAACCTGATCGGCGCCGCCGCCATGCTGCCGGTGCTCCCCTTCGTATGGACGAGCCCGGAGTCGCTCCTGATCGTCGCCTTGATGGTCGGGCTTGGGCTGTTCGGCAGCCTCGGGCACTACCTGCTGATCGCCGCCCACCGGCTTGCGCCCGCCTCGCTGCTCGCGCCCTTCATCTACACCCAGCTCGTCTGGGTGATCCTGTTCGGCTACCTGGTGTTCGCCCACGTGCCGACCGCCTGGACGCTCGCCGGCTCCGCGATCGTGATCGCCTCGGGCCTCTACGTCCTCTACCGCGAGCGCAAGCTGAAAGGCTTGCCTTGACGCTTTTTGGGGGTGCGCCGCGCCGGCCCGTTTTGCTATCGTCCGCACCGCCCGGCCTCCGCGCTCGGGAAATTCCGTTCGAAGGGTCGATCATGCTCAAGAAACAAGGCCGGCCGCCCGCGGCGGCGAGGAAGCCGCGCCTCAACGACGACATCGGGGAAGAGCTGCGGCTGCGCATGTACCGCATGCAGGTCAACATCCGTCAGGCCGAGCAGCGCGCCTACGATCTGTTCCTGCAGAACCTGGTCAAGGGCACGAGCCATCTCTCGCTCGGGCAGGAGGCGGTCGCCACCGGCTTTGCCGCCGCGATGCGCCCGAGCGACCTGAGCTTCTGCACCTACCGCGGCCACGCGCATACCCTCGCGCGCGGCGTGCCGGTCGAAAAGGTGCTGGGCGAGCTGATGCAGCGCGACAACGGCCTCATGCGCGGCAAGGGCGGCTCCATGCACCTGACCTCCGCCGAGCACGGCGTCATGGGCTCCTACGCCATCATCGGCGCGCACCTGCCGATCGCGTGCGGGGCCGCGTGGCGCGCGCAGTACAAGGGCGTCGGTGACGTCGCGGTGTGCTTCTTCGGCGACGGCACCACCAACATCGGCGCGTTCCACGAAGCGGTGAACTTCGCCGCGGTGTGGAAGCTGCCGGTCATCTTCGTGTGCGAGAACAATCTCTACATGGAATACACGCCGATCGGCGAGGTGATTCCGGTCAAGCATCCGGCTGCCGACCGCGCCTCGGCCTACGGCCTCGAGGCGATCGTTGTCGACGGCAACGACGCCGACGTGGTCTACCGCACGGCCGCGGCCGCTTACGAGAAGGCGCGCGCGGGCGGCGGGCCGTCGCTGATCGAATGCCTCACCTATCGCCATAGCGGCCACTCGCGCGCCGACCCGGGGACCTATCGACCCAAGGGCGAGCTCGAGGCGTGGCTCAAGCGTGATCCGATCAGCATCTACCGCGACCGGCTGCTGCAGTTCGGCGTCGAGGAAGATGCAATCGCCGCAATCGACGCCGAGGTGCGCCGCGAGGTCGACGCGGCGACCGAGAAATGCAAGGCGGCTCCCATGCCGCCCCTCGAAATTCTCACGACCGACGTCTACGCAGACGGGGGCTGGGCATGGCGGAACTGACCTATCGCGAGGCGGTCGCGCGCGGCATCGCTCAGGAGATGGCGCGCGACCCGGACGTGGTGTTCCTCGGCGAGGACGTCGCCAAGGCCGGCGGCGTGTTCAAAGCCACGGTCGGCCTGTTGGAGCAATTCGGGCCGGTGCGCGTGCGCGACACGCCCATCTCCGAGCAGGCGATCCTCGGCGCTGCCATGGGGGCGGCGATGACCGGTCTGAAGCCGATCGCCGAAATCATGTTCTCCGATTTCCTGGCGGTGTGCTTCGACTTCATCGCCAACGAGTTCCCGAAGAGCCGCTACATGAGCAATGGGCAGCTCAAGTGCCCGCTGGTGGTGCGCACCGGCAACGGCGCCGGCTCGCGCTTCGGCGCCCAGCACTCTCAGAGCGTCGAGAACTGGTGCATGATGATCCCGGGCCTCAAGGTGGTGGCGCCCTCGACCCCGCGCGACGTGATCGGCCTGATGGCGGCGGCGGTGCGCGACCCCGACCCGGTGATCTTCTTCGAGCACAAGTCGCTCTATCCGACCAAGGGCGAGGTGCCGGACGGCGAGATCGTCGATTCCCTCGGCAGCGCCAAAATCCTGCGGCCGGGCAAGGACGCCACCATCCTGGCGCTTGCCCTGATGGTGCCGCGCGCGTTGCAAGCGGCCGAGAAGCTCAAGGCCGAGGCCGGCGTCGACTGCGAGGTGATCGATGTGCGCTCGCTGGTGCCGCTCGATACGCAGACCATCCTCGGCTCGCTCGCGCGCACGCACCGCTTGTTTACCGTGGAGGAAAACCCACGTTTATGCGGGTGGGGGGCGGAGATCGTCTCGATCGTGGCCGACGAGGCGTTCTACGACCTCGACGGACCGGCGGTGCGGATCACGACACCGCACATCCCGCTGCCCGCCGCCGACGCCCTCGAGGACATCGTGCTGCCGACCGTCGACCGGATCGCCGAGACGGTGCGACGGTCCCTCGAGTCCTGAAGTCGCATGGTCACAAAATGACCACGCTGAAAGTGGGCATCGCCTCGTACGAGCAATTCAAAAAGTACACGATGGCGATTGCACGCGGCCAGCACAAACGCGCGCCCGGCGAGCCGAAGGTGTGGTTTAGCTCGATCGACAGCTTTGCCAAGGTGTTGTCGGAGCGTAACCGCGAGCTACTGCGGGTCATTGCGGAAACGAAGCCGCGGTCGCTCAACGAACTGGCGGAGGCGACCGGCCGCGCCAAATCGAACCTGTCGCGCACGCTCAAGACCATGGAACGGTACGGACTGGTGCGCTTTGAAAAAGGCAAGGGCCGCACGCTGATGCCGCGCACGCCCTATACGGACGTAGTGCTCGACCTTTCGCTGCGCGCTTCGCCGACGCCGCGGCGGACGCTTGTTTCGGCTTAGGTGCCGCCCGTTGACTCCGTCCCAATGAAACCCGACATGTGACATATAATGCTTTCATGGGAACGAACACCATGTACGACAACCTGCTCGCCAATGTTCCGACCGACCTGTGGATCGGCGGCAAGTGGCGCAAATCCTCCGACAACGCGCGCTTCGACGTGATCGACCCGGCGACCGAGAACAAGATCGCTTCGGTCGCGAGCGCGTCGATCGACGACGCCAAGGCCGCGCTCGATGCGGCCAGCAACTCCTTCGAAGGCTGGGCGGCGAAGAAGCCGCGCGAGCGCGGCGAGGTCCTGCGCAAGGCTTATGAGCTGATCATGCGCGACGCCGAACGGCTCGCTAAACTCATCACCATCGAGAACGGCAAGGCGCTCTCCGACTCGCGCGGCGAAGTCGCCTATGCGGCGGAGTTCTTCCGCTGGTTCGCCGAGGAGGGCGTGCGCAACCTCGGCGACGTCGGGACCGCGCCATCGTCGGGCGCGCGCATCTTCGTGCACCACAAGCCGGCCGGCGTCGCCGTGCTGGTGACGCCGTGGAACTTCCCGGCCGCCATGGCCACGCGCAAGATCGGCCCGGCGCTCGCCGCCGGCTGCACGGTGGTGCTCAAGCCCGCCTCCGAGACGCCGCTCACGATGCTTGCGCTGATGCCGATCCTGGAAGAGGCCGGCGTGCCGGCCGGCGTCGTCAACGTGATCCCGTCGCGCCGCTCCGGCCCGGTGGTCGACCATATGCTGCACGATCCGCGGGTGCGGGTTGTCTCGTTCACCGGCTCGACCGAGGTTGGCCGCAAGCTGCTGCGCAGCGCCGCCGACAACGTGCTCAACACGGCGATGGAGTTGGGCGGCAACGCGCCGTTCATCGTGTTCGATGACGCCGACATCGACGCGGCGATCGAAGGCGCCATGGTCGCCAAGATGCGCAACATGGGCGAGGCGTGCACGGCGGCGAACCGCTTCTATGTGCATGAGAAGGTGAAGGACGATTTCACCAAAAAACTCACCGCCAAGATGGCGGCGCTCAAGATGGGCAACGGCCTCGATGACGGCGTGTCGCTCGGACCGCTGGTCAACGCGGAAGGGCGCGACAAGGTCGTCGAACTCGTCGATGACGCGGTGACCAAGGGCGCCAAGGTGCTGACCGGCGGCAAGCGCCCGGACGGCACCGGCTTCTTCTACCCGGCGACCGTGCTCGCCAACGTCCCCGACAACGCGAAAATGCTCAACGAGGAAATCTTCGGGCCGGTCGCCTCGCTGCAGACCTTCACATCGGAAGACGAGGTGATCAGGCGCGCCAACGACACCATCTACGGGCTCGTCGCCTACCTCTACACCAAGGACATCGGCCGCGGCATGCGCGTGTCCGAGAAGCTCGACTTCGGCATGATCGGGCTCAACCGCGGCCTCGTGTCCGATCCGGCGGCGCCGTTCGGCGGCATGAAACAGAGCGGCATCGGACGCGAGGGCGCGCACGAGGGCCTCAAGGAGTTCCTCGAGACGCAGTACATTTCGGTGAGCTGGTGAGACCCGCATCCAAGCTCGTCATTCCGGGGCGCGAGCGAAGCTCGCGAACCCGGAATCCAGTAATCACTGTCCGTGGATACTGGATTCCGGCTCTCGCGCTTCGCGCTCGGCCGGAATGACGAGGACGTGAGATAATCCGCCATGGACGTCCTGATGCCGCAGCTCGGCGAGACCGTTGCCGAGGGCACGATCACCCACTGGTTCAAGGCGGTCGGCGACGAGGTCGCGCCGGGCGAGAACCTGTTCGAGATCGAGACCGACAAGGCCACCATGGAGGTGCCCGCGACGACGTCAGGCAAGCTCACGGAAATCCGCGTTCCCAAGGGAGCGATCGCGCCGGTCGGCGCCATCGTTGCGGTGATCGGGGACGGAAGCGGCGTTGCGTCCGCGCCGAGCGTGCAGGCCGCGAGCGCGCCTCCGGTCTCTGCCGCGCCTGCCGTTGCGTCGCTGCCGCCTGCGGCGGCGCGCTCAACCAGGCTCGATCCGTTCCGCGAGGTGCGCACCCCCGAGCGCAACTTCGGGCCGGCGCGGCTCGCCGGCGGCGCGGTGGTGACGCCGCTCGCGCGGCGCCTCGCCGGTGAAGCCGGCATCGACCTCTCCCGCATCACGGGTTCTGGGCCGCATGGGCGCATTGTCGCGCGCGACATCGAACAGGCATCGACGACGAAAGCGCGACCGGCAGCCGAGCTGCCGGGGTCCGGCCAGATAAAGGCGCTCTATGCGGAACGACCGTTCGACGAGGTGCCGCTCGACAGCATGCGGCGCACCATCGCGCGGCGCCTGACCGAGGCGGTGCAGACCATCCCGCATTTTTATCTGACCGCCGACGCCGACATCGACCGGCTGCTGGCGTTGCGCACCGAGGCCAACGCGGCCGCGCCCACCGACAAAGACGGCGCGCCCGCGTTCCGCCTTTCGGTCAACGACTTCGTCGTCAAGGCGCTGGCGCTGGCGCTCCAGCGCGTGCCGGCTGCGAACGCCGCGTGGGCGGGCGACCGCATCCTGCGTTTCAAACACTCCGACATCGGCGTCGCGGTCGCGCTCGAAGGCGGCCTGATCACCCCGGTGATCCGCGATGCGGAGACGAAATCGCTCGCAGCGATCTCGGCCGAGGCGCGCGAGCTTGCCGCCCGGGCGCGCGCCCGCAAGCTCACGCCGGGCGAATACCAGGGCGGCTCGACCGCGGTGTCGAACCTCGGCATGTACGGCGTGCGCGAGTTCACCGCGATCATCAATCCCCCACACGCGACCGTCCTGGCGGTGGGCGCGGCGCAGCGCCGGCCGGTCGAGACCGCCGACGGCGGCGTGAAGTTCGTCCACCAGATGACCGTCACGCTCGGCTGCGATCACCGCGTGGTCGACGGCGCGCTCGGCGCCGAGCTGCTCGCCGCCTTCAAGGCGTTGATCGAACAGCCGGTGGCGATGCTGGTGTAATCGCAGCCCAGACGGAGCGCGGCGAAATTCGGGAACAACCCCGCATTCCGGTTCGCTCCATGCGGGCTACATGTACGACGGAGATAATGCATGGCCGCCGACAAGACCGACGTCCTCATGATGGAGGAGATGGCGCCCCTGACCATCGAGGGCATCGGCAAGGCGTTCACCTTGCACAAGCTGTGGGAAGCGCCCGACCGCGACCGCCTGATCGGCGAGCTGGCGCCCCGCCTGCGCGCGATCGCCGCCGGCGGCATGTTGCACGACCATGTCGACGCAGACTTGATGGCGAAATTGCCCAAGCTGGAAATCATTTCGAGCTTCGGCGTCGGCTACGACCACGTCGACGCCAAATGGGCGGGGGAGCACGGCATCATCGTCACCAACACGCCCGATGTGCTCAACGAAGAAGTGGCCGACACCGCGCTCGGGCTGCTGCTGTGCACGGCGCGCGAGCTACCTCAGGCGGAGCGATATCTGCGCGCCGGTAAATGGGTCGAGGGCGAATACCGGCTCACCGCCTCGCTGCGCGGGCGGCGCGCCGGCATCGTCGGCCTCGGCCGCATCGGCAAGGCGATCGCGCGCCGGCTCGAGGCGTTCGGGCTGCCGGTCGTCTATCACGGCCGCAACGCGCAGCCGGACGTGCCTTATCGCCATTATCCCGATTTGGTCGCAATGGCGCGCGACGTCGACGTGATGATCGTGATCACACCAGGCGGCGCAGCGACACGGCACCTCATCAATGCCAAGGTGCTCGAAGCGCTCGGGCCGAACGGAATTTTTGTCAACGTCTCGCGCGGCTCGGTGGTCGATGAGGACGCGCTGATCGCGGCGCTCAAGGGACGAAAGATCCTTGCCGCCGGTCTCGACGTCTACGCCAACGAGCCGAACGTGCCGGCCGAGCTCTTGGCGATGGACAACGTGGTGCTTCTCCCCCACGTGGGTTCAGGAGCGGCAGTCACCCGCGACGCCATGAACCAGCTCGTGGTCGACAATCTCGTCGCCTGGGCGGCGGGCAAGAAGCCGCTCACGCCGGTCCCGGAGACGCCGTGGCCGCCCAAACGGACGTAGAATGCGCATGAACGCGCATCAGCTTTTCCTCGCGCTCGCCCTCACGTTGGCGGCGGCCGTCAACGCGGCGGCGCAGACTGCCGCCCCGCAGCCGAGCGACGCGGTCAAATCGATGCTCGGCGGCTGGGAAATGTCGAATGCCGAGCGCGACAAGACGTGCATCATCACATTCAAGCTCGACGTCGCCGGACCCGGGCATGCGTTTGATCTTCCCAACGAGTGCCGGACAAATTTTCCCATCATCAAGGACGTCGCCGCCTGGACGGTCGACAACGACGCCCTGCGCCTGGTCGACGCCAAGGGCACGACGTTGCTCGAGTTCAACGAGGTCGAGAACGGGATCTTCGAGTCCGCGCACTCGACCGGCACGCTTTATTTCCTGCAGACGGTCGCGGCGTCGGAGGGCCGGGAGCACACGCCCGACCAGATGTTCGGCACCTGGAACTTCGTGCGCGCGAACAAGCCGATCTGCCAGATCGCGTTGATGGATACCGCGGCCGACACCGACAGCTTCGCGCTCGAGACCAAGCCCGGCTGCGATCAACTCGTCACCCGCTTTTCGCCGCGCGCCTGGCGCATGGATCGCGGCCAGTTCGTTTTGCTCTCGACGGGCGGCGGCATCTGGCGCTTCGAGGAAGAAGAAACCAACAACTGGCACCGCATCCCCGAAGGCCGCCAGCCGCTCTTGCTGGTGAAGCAGTAGAGCAGTAGGGCCGCCATAGCGAAGCCTATGCGCCGGCTCTTACCCTCCCCCTTGTGGGCCCACAAGGGGGAGGGGAACGGAGAGGGCGACGCAAACACTTCGGTATCCGCCGTAACGACCGCGCCGTTTATGGCCGAACAACGTCACGCCCCCTGCGTTGAACCGCAGCAAGCATGGAGCGTGACCCATGACGACACAAACCCTCGAAAGCCCGGTCGCCACGAAGCTCGATCCGCGCGAGGAACATTTTCGCATCGCGAGCCCACACGCCGGGCTGTCGCTGTTCCTGCGCTATCTGCCGCCCGCGCGTGAGGCCGAAGGCGACGGCCGCATCGTCCTTTACGTGCATGGCGGCACGTTTCCGTCCGGCCTGTCGATCGCGCATCGTTTCGACGGCTGGTCGTGGCGCGACGAATTATGCGCGGCCGGGTTCCACGTGTGGGCACTCGACTTCCACGGCTTCGGCCGTCTCTCCGACCCCTACCCCGAGATGGCATCGCCCGCCGAAGGCGCGCCGCCGCTCGGCCGCGCCGCGGACGCGAGCCGGCAACTCGAGCACGCGCTGTGCTTCATCCGCGCACGGCACGGGAACGCGCGCATATCGATCATCGCGCACTCGTGGGGGAGCATCGTGTCCGGTCTGCTGGCCGGGCGCTGCCCCGATCTCATCGACCGGCTGGTGTTCTTCGGCGCGATCGCGTGGCGCGTGCGCAGCAAGGACCCGGTCCGATTGCCGGCGTGGCGGCTGATCTCGCTCAAGGACCAGTGGGATCGTTTCACCGAGACGGTGCCCGCAGGCGCGGCACCCGTCCTGGCGCGGCGTCACTTCGATGAATGGGGCGAGCGGTATCTCGACGTCGATCCTGACAGCCGCAGCCGCGCGCCCGCCGCCGTGAAGGTGCCGGGCGGCGCCTTCCAGGACATTTTCGACGCCTGGGCCGGCGAGCTTGCCTACGAGCCGCGCCTCGTCCGTGCGCCGGTCGCGATCGTTCGCGGCGAATGGGACGCCTATTGCACCGACGCGGACGCCCGCTGGCTGTTCGACGCGCTCGCCGCGTCACCCAACAAGCGCGACATCAAGATCAGCCGCGGCACCCATCTCATGCACCTGGAGGCGATGCGCTACGCGCTCTACCGCGAAAGCATCGCGTTTCTCACCGGCCGCGACGAAGGGCGGGCTAGAGCATGATCCCGAAAAGTGGGCACCGGTTTTCGGAAAAGATCATGCTCCAACAATAGTTCGTGAAAGGAGAAAACAATGTTTGCGGTGATCTTTCTGGTCGACCCGAAGCCGGAGCGTTTTAACGATTATCTCGACCTCGCCAAGTATCTCAAGCCGAAGCTCGAGGCGATCGAGGGCTTCATCGACAACGAGCGGTTCGAGAGCCTGCGGCACAAAGGCCGCGTGCTTTCGCTCTCGACCTGGCGTGACGAAAAGGCGGTCATCCGCTGGCGCACCCAAGGCGAGCACCACGGCGTACAGGAGAAAGGGCGGTTCGAGGTTTTTGCGGACTATCGCCTGAGCGTGGGCGAAATCACCGACGACACCGATCCGCCCAAGGGACTGCGCGTCGAGGAGCAGCACTTCGATACGACCGAAGCCGGCGAAGGCAAGGTCGCGAGCGTGACCGAACTCACTCCGGCGAAAGACGGCGCGCTCGATGCGGCCGCGCACGATCTGCCGGTGCAGCTCGGGCTCGACCCGCGGCGCGACGGGCTCCTCGATGCCGAGACATTCGCGAGCATCTACGTCCCGGGCAAGCTTCTGCTGCTCGGGCGATGGCGCGATGCGGCAACCGCGAAGGCGTGGAGTCCCCAACGGCCGGCGGGCGCAGGCACGATCCGGCACCGGCAGGTGCGCATCATCCGCCACTACGGCATGTTCGATCGGCGCGAGGCGCCGCAGTATTACCCCGACGTCGAACGCGGGCGGGTCGCGGCCGAGTGAGCAAGCTTCGGTCGGAACCGAAGCATCCGTCGCTGAAAAACAAACATCATGCTTCGGCGGCGCGGCCGATCGCGCCGCTCGATCCGGAGGATTACGCCATGATGACGCTTTGCATCCGCTACACCCTCGATGCCAACAAGCTCGCCGATTTCGAAGCCTACGCGCGCGCGCTTGGGAAGCCGGTCGATCGCTGCGGCGGAAAGTTCGTCGCCTATTATCTGCCGACCAAGGTGGCCGGCCCGACCAACACCGCGCTCGGCCTGATCGATTTCCCGGACCTCGCGAGCTACGAGCGCTACCGCGAGAAGCTGGCAACCGACGCGGAGGCGGTCGAGGCCCTGCGCCGCGCTGAAACGGCCGGCTGCATCGTCAGCGAAGACCGCTCGATCGTGCGCCGCATCCCGGACGGGCGCTGAGCTTCGAGGCGCGTTGCCTCAAGCAAATCGTGCGCGGGCGCGCTCGCGAGCCTTCGCAGCTTCAACCTCGCGGTCGCGTGCGGGCGCCGCCGTCTCCAACGACGAAATCAGCCGGCGGGCGGCATCGGAAATCTCCTCGACCGCACGATCGAACGCCGCTTCGTTTACTTTCGACGGATGGGTGAAGCCGCTGAGCTTGCGCACGAACTGCAGCGCGGAGGCGCGGATTTCTTCTTCGGTCGCCGGCGGCTCGAAGTTGAACAGCGTGCGGATGTTGCGGCACATGGGTAGTCTCCTGAGTTATCTCCTAGCCGTAGGGCCCAATAGCGAAGCGTATTGCGCCACCTTCCGGCGCATTACGCGGCCCATCGGCCGCTAATGCGCCCTACGCCGCCGCGGCGGGCTTGCGCGCGTCGAGCACGGCACGGATCCCGGCGACGATGCGCGCACGGTCGGGGAAGACGTGATCCTCCAGCACCGGGCTATAGGGGATCGGCACTTGGAGCGCACACACGCGTTTGACCGGCGCGGTGAGCCGCGAAAACGTCGCCGGATCCTCGGTCACGACTGCCGCCACCTCGGCGGAGAAGCCGGCGGTCGGCCCTGCTTCGTCGGCGATCACGAGCCGCCCGGTCTTTTGCACCGAGGCGCGGATCGTGTCGGCATCGAGCGGCACGAGCGTGCGCGGATCGACCACCTCGACCGAAATGCCTTCCCGGGCCAGCTCGTCGGCGGCGGCGAGCGCTTCGTGCACCAGCCACGCGACCGCCACGACGGTCACGTCGCCGCCCTCGCGTTTCACGTCGGCCTTGCCGATCGGGACCGTATAGTCTCCCTCCGGCACCGGGCCCTTGCGCCCCATCAGCCGGTTCGATTCGAACGAGATCACCGGGTTGTCGTCGCGGATCGCCGACTTGAGCAGCCCCTTCAAGTCATAGGGCGTCGACGGCAGGAACATCTTCAGGCCGGCGAGATTCATGAACATCGAGTAGGGGCATTGGCAGTGCTGCGCGGCGAGCCGCGTGCCGCCGCCGACCGCCGCGCGGTAGAGGATCGGAAACGTGCGCTGGCCGCCGAACATGTAGTGGATTTTCGAGGCCTGATTGACGATCTGGTCCATGGCGACGAAGGCGAAGGTCACCTGGCGCCAGTCGACGATCGGGCGGAAGCCGCAGCCGGCCGCGCCGATCGCCATGCCGGTGAGCGCGCCTTCGGCGATCGGCGTCGCGCGGATGCGCTTGTCGCCGAACTCCTTGAGCAGCGGCCCGATAGGATCGGTCGACATGTAGAAGATTTTTGGATCGAGCCGCATTTCCTCGGCAACGGCTTCGACTCCGGCTTCGTTGTAGGTCAGCTCGCGCATATTCGTTCCTCACATCACGCCGCAAACACATCCACGGTGGCCTGTTCTGGCTTCGGAAACGGGCTCGCCTCCGCAAAGGCGACGGCGCGCTCGATCGCGTTCATGATCTCGCGGTCGGTCGATTGCAGCTCGGTGTCGTCGAGCACGCCCTGATCGCGCATGCGCCGCTCGAGCTGCACGATCGGGTCCTTGGTTTTCCAGGCGTCGACTTCTTTCTGATCGCGCGGGTCGGGCTGTCCCTTGCGCTCGGTGTGGGCGCGCCAGCGGTAGGTCTTGCACTCGATCAAGGTCGGGCCGCCGCCGGCACGCGCCCGTTCCACCGCGCGGCTTGCCGCTTGATAGACCGCGAAAATGTCGTTGCCGTCGACCACGAACCCGGGAATGCCATAACCGGCCGCGCGTGCCGCGACGTCGCCGAGCGCGTGGGTCGCCGCCGCCGACGTCTGCGCCGCCCATTGGTTGTTCTCGCAAACGTAGAGCATCGGCAGCTTCCAGGCTGACGCGATGTTGAGGCACTCGTGGAACGGCCCGGCGTTCGAGGCGCCGTCGCCGAAGAACGACACCGCGACGCCGCCGTTGCCTTCCATCTGCGCCGCAAGCCCGGCGCCGGTGACGATCGCGATGCCGCCCGCGACGATGCCGTTCGCGCCCAGCATGCCGATGCCGAAATCGGCGATGTGCATCGAGCCGCCCTTGCCTTTGCAATAGCCGGTCTCGCGCCCGTAAAGCTCGGCCATCATGCGGTTGAGGTCCGCGCCCTTGGCGATGCAGTGGCCGTGCCCGCGGTGGGTCGAGATGATGCGGTCCTCGCGCGCGAGCGCGCTGCACACGCCGACCGCAACCGCCTCCTCGCCGATGTAGCAATGCACGACGCCGTAGATGCGGCCGGCGAGGTAGTCGGCCGAGGCGCGCTCTTCGAACCGGCGGATGGTCAGCATCTGGCGCAGCATCTCGCGCTGCTTGTCGGGTGAGAGATTCATGGGCGGGGTCCAATAGGGGCGGTCGGGACATCGTGGCCCGACGCGACGAGACTGGCAACATCCGCACTCAGGAGCGCAATAACCCGGAACCCTTGTTCAGGGTTGAGGGTTTTGTGACTCGGGCCGCCAAGCGACCCGAGCAGGAGCACCCGTCATGGAACGCGTGAGTTTGGGCGGATTGAAGCCGTCCCGGACCCTGGCCGGCTTCGTTGCGGAGGTTTTGGCAGGCACAGGGGTTACTCCCGAGGCCTTCTGGTCCAGCTTTGCCGCAATCGTGAACGATCTCGGCCCGAAGAACCGGGCACTGCTCGCCGAGCGCGACCGGCTGCAAAGGGCGATCGACCGCTGGCTGCGCGAACGGCACGGCCGACCGCTGGACGCGGCCGCCTACGAGGCGTTTTTGCGGGAGATCGGCTGCCTGCTGCCCGAGCCCGACGGCGTGCGCGCGGAAACCGCCGGGGTCGACGACGAGATTGCGCATATCGCCGGGCCGCAGCTCGTCGTGCCGCTCACCAACGCGCGTTACGCGCTCAACGCGGCGAACGCCCGCTGGGGCAGCCTCTACGACGCGCTCTATGGGACCGACGCGATCCCGGATCGGGGCGAGGTTGCGCGCGGGGCGGGCTACAATCCGTCGCGCGGTGCGGCGGTGATCGCCCGCGCCAAAGATTTCCTCGACCAAGCCGTGCCGCTTGCGACCGGTACGCATCGCGCGGTGACGGCCTACGCCGTCGAGGACGGACGGCTCACGGCCGCGCTCGATGACGGCAGCCGCACGTCCTTGCACGATCCCGATCAATTCCGCGGTCACCGGGGCGATGCCGGCGCCCCGGGCGCCGTGCTGCTCGTCAACCACGGCCTCCACGTCGAAATCCAGATCGACCGCGCCCATCGCATCGGTCGCAACGACCCCGCCGGCGTCGCCGACATTGTGCTGGAGGCAGCCGTCACCACGATCATGGACATGGAGGATTCGGTCGCCGCGGTCGACGCCGACGACAAGGTCCTCATCTACCGCAACTGGCTCGGGCTCGTCGACGGCTCGCTTTCCGCGACCTTCGACAAGGGCGGCAAGCGAGTGGTGCGCCGGCTCGCCCCGGACCGTAGCTACGTCCGCCCGGACGGCGGCGCGCTGACGCTGCCGGGACGCAGCCTCATGCTGGTGCGCAACGTCGGGCATCACATGTACACCGATGCCGTGGTCGACGGCGACGGCCGCGAGATCCCGGAAGGGTTCCTCGATGCTGCCGTGAGCGCGCTCATCGCCAGCCGCGATCTGCGGGGAGCGCGCCGCTTCCGCAACAGCCGCGCCGGCGCGATCTACATCGTCAAACCCAAAATGCACGGCCCGCATGAGGTGCAGTTCGCCGACGAGTTGTTCGGGCGCGTCGAAGACCTGCTCCGGCTCAAGCGCCACACGCTCAAAATCGGCGTGATGGACGAAGAGCGGCGCACCAGCGTCAACCTCGCGGCCTGCATCGGCGCCGCGCGTCACCGGATCTGTTTCATCAACACCGGCTTTCTCGACCGCACCGGCGATGAAATCCACACCTCGATCGAGGCCGGCCCCATGGTGCGCAAGAACGACATGAAGAACACCGCCTGGATCAAGGCCTACGAAGACCGCAACGTGGACGTCGGACTGGCGTGCGACCTGCCCGGCAAGGCGCAGATCGGAAAGGGCATGTGGGCCGCGCCCGACAAGATGGCGGATATGCTGGAGCAGAAGATCGCGCATCCGCAGTCCGGCGCGAATACTGCCTGGGTGCCCTCCCCGACCGCCGCGACCCTGCACGCGCTGCATTATCACGCGGTCGACGTGGCGGCGCGGCAGCGCGAAATCGCGGGCCGCGCGCCCGCCCGGCTGCACGATCTTCTCACAATTCCCGTTTCGTCGTCGAACTGGCCGCCCGAGGCCGTGCGGGAGGAACTGGACAACAACTGCCAGAGCCTGCTCGGCTACGTGGTGCGCTGGATCGACCAGGGAATCGGCTGCTCCAAGGTGCCAGACATCCATGACGTCGGGCTGATGGAGGACCGCGCGACCTTGCGCATCTCGAGCCAGCACGTCGCCAACTGGCTGCTGCACGGCGTCGTCGACAAGGCGCAGGTGCTGGACGCGCTCAAACGGATGGCGCGCGTGGTCGATCGGCAGAACGCGAACGACCCGCTCTACCGGCCGATGGCGCCGCGTTACGACGGCCCCGCGTTCCGGGCCGCGTGCGATCTGATTTTCGCGGGGCGCAACCAGCCGAACGGCTATACGGAGTTCATCCTGCACGCGCGGCGCAAGGAAGCGAAGGCGCTGGCGCTGGAGGCCCGCGACGAGCCCGTGGAAGAAGTCATGTCGGGGTGAGGAAGGCGGCGGCTTTCGCACCGACGCTCAACCTCGTCATGGCCGGGCTTGTCCCAGCCATCCACGTCTTTAAATTTCTTTGCTTTTCAAGACGTGGATGCCCGGCACAAGGCCGCGCATGACGGTGAAGCTAGCCGCCGCTATCAGATCCCATAGGGAGAATCGCCGCGTGAAGCCGAGCGGGAACCGCGCCGTGCCCTCTGCTTGAACTGGTTCGAAGCGGATTGTGAGACTGCGGCGAACTTCGTCTTGGGCGGCGAGTCGAGATGGTCGACCACGACCAGCCGATCGACTTCGCCCTTCAGGAAGGCGCTGAGAAACGCCGGATAGTCACGGAACACCACGCAGCCGTTCGACTGGCCCCTGCTGCGCAGCATGTAGGAATGCGCTAGGATGCCGTCGCGGCCATGCATCTTGCTTTCGTCGACTGGATTGAGCCGGATCGCCCGCACCCCGTGGAACCGCGACTCGCGCAGGGTGAGATCGTAGACGTTCGGCGGCGTTGCCCCGCGGTTCCTGACTGCGGCCGAGCGCGGGTTGTCCATGTTGCGTCCGAGGCCGGAGTGCGCCTCAAGCCGCTGGCCGCTGGGCAAATAGACCACATGCGCGGAGATATCGTAGATCGCCGTGCGGTCTTCCGGCCGCGGCATCTCGATCGAAGAAGGCGCGCGCTCCACCCGCAATTCGCGGATCGGCGGCACGGCCGCAACCCGCGGTGTCTCGCCCGGGCCCTGCTCCTCCTCCAACTCGTAATAAAGGAAGCCGGCCTTGAACCGCTCGTCGAACGTGGCGCGCTCGCCGCCCGGCGCGGCGCCGGCCGAGCCGGTCACGTCGACATCGTTTTGCGAACCCCCGTCGATCTCGACGATTTCCGAACTGCCCGTCGAGAGCGACGCCAGCGTATAGGAGCGCGCCGGCGCGAAAGCCGAATCGCCAAGTCGTTCGGCGAGTACCCGCGCATCGCGCGGACTGGCAGCCGCCAGCCGCCACTCGGCGCAACCGATTGCCAGGAAGATCACCAGCGTTATGAAAACAAACGCCGCCCCGGCGCTTGCAAAGACCCGTCCCATCCGTCCCCGTCTTACTTGCGGGGCGCGCCCTTACCCCTAAGGGCGCGTCCCTCCCCATCCGATTCCCCTACACCACCGTGCAATTGCGGCAAGATTCGTACGGGGCTGGCTCGCCGTCTCCGGGGGCCGGAGGCAGATATTGGTATCGTTCCGTTGGTTAATTTTTTGCCACAATCACGCGGGCGGCCTCGCCGCCGGGCGCCGAGCAACGTTGCCTGACATGTAGAATCCAGACCGATTGGCGACGTGGAGGGTTATCCATGTTCAAGATTGGGACAGCGTTGGCTTTCGTTTTCGCCCTGGCGCTCGCCGGCTGCGACGCCGTCAATACGATGACCGAGGGGTTCGCCCACGCGAAGGCGGTGGAAAGCGATCTGGAGCAGACGACCGGCGTCAGACCGAACGTCGGATTCAATTGGAACAACGGCCGGCTGGTGTCGGTGACGGTTCAATATCCCCGGTTGATCGATTCGAAGCCATTGAGCGAGCTCGCCGAAACCGCGCGCGCGTCGGTGAAGAAGCAATTCAAACAGACCCCCGAGAATATCGTGCTGGCGTTTTCGTTGGGCCGCTAAGCCGCTTTGCGCCCGAGCGCTCAGGGCGGACCGTCGAGCGCCACGCAATTCGAGCGGCTCGACTCAGGCCCGCCCTTGCCGCGGCACGTCCGGTAGCGCTCCACGTGCTGGCGGAACACGGCGTTGGCTTCCGCCGGAGCCATGCGCGCGAGCTGCTGGGCAAGGCCGCGGCTCACCTGGAAGTGCTGATAATCGATCGAGGTCTTCCAGGTACCGCCCCAGACCAGGAAGCCCTCGTCGGCGAACGGGTCGATGACCGCTTCGGCCAGGCCCAGGCGCAGGCGCTTCTCCGGTTGGCCCTTGAGGCGATCGGCGTAGGCCGCTCCGGCAGGCGGGCTGTAGACCAGCCCGGCTCCCGAATGTTGGACGTACGGGTTTTGCAGCGGGTTGAGGTCGATCGCCAGCCCGTAGGCGTGCAGCGACAGCGAGCTGGTACCCGCGACGTTGCGGAAATTGAACGCCGACGTGTTGTTGTCCGCGAGCGAGGCGTCGTCATTTCCCTCGTAATTGTCGATCAGCCTGGCCTTGGCGACGGGAAAGCCCATCTCGCGCAGCCTGGCGAAAATCCGCGCGACGCTGTCGGCGGCCGCGTCCATCACCATGATTTCGCCGTCGCCGTGAACCTGGCCGTCGAACCCCAGATAGGAAAATCTGACCAGCTTGAGCCGTTTACATCCGACCGGCGCGCCCGCCTTGATGACGTGATGGCGTTTCATGTTGTCACAGAGAGCCCGATCGACCGGAACGACGGTTCCCTCTTGCGCCTGGCTCGCGCCCCCGGTCAACGCGACGCAAACAAGCGCCGCCGCAACGGTGCAAGCGGCCGCGGTGCGGTAGCCCAATGCGCGCGAGAGCATCCGCATCGCATAAGCCCTATCCGTCATGCTGGCCTCCGCTTGACTCACACATATCTCTGCGGTTATAGGTCGATCAATAACCGCAGAGTTATCGGTCCCAATGCCGAACGCGCACGATGTGCTCTTCAGAACGCTCGCCGATCCGACCCGGCGGGCCATCTTCGAGCGGCTGTGCCGGCACGGCGAGCACACGGTCGCGGCCCTGACGGCGCGGGCCGGGGTTTCGCAACCGGCCGTCTCGAAGCATCTCGGGATCCTCAAACAGGCCGGGCTGGTGCGCAACCGCCACGAAGGACGGCAGACCCACTACAGCGCCCAGCTCCGCGCCTTGGCCCCGCTGATCGACTGGACCAGCCAAATGGCCGGATTTTGGCAAAGCCGGTTCGACCGCCTCGAAGACCTGCTCAAAAGGATGGATCAATGACCAATACCGCGACCGAAACGCGCTCCGTCGTCGTCGAACGGGAAGTGCCGTTCCCGCCGGAAAAGATCTGGCGGGCGCTCACGCAACCGCACCTGATCGAGGAGTGGCTGATGAAGAATGATTTTCAGCCGACGGTGGGCCATCGTTTCAACCTGCGCGCCGACTGGGGCGCGGTCGATTGTGAGGTCCTCACCATCGAGCCGCACAAGACGTTGTCCTACACCTGGGGGGCCTATGGTCTCGAGAGCGTCGTCACCTGGACTCTCACGTCGACGCCGACGGGGACGCACCTTCGCATGGAGCAGGTGGGCTTCCGGCCGGATCAGCAGCAGGCCTACCAGGGCGCCAAGGGCGGATGGCAGCGGTTCTTCGCTGCGCTCGAGCGGGTCGTGGCGCGGATCGACTGAAACCGCGGGCACAACTCAAATCGAAGCCGGAGCAACGGCGCGGATCGCCGTCAACTGGAGCAACCAACCATGCGTACGGTTTTTCGCTGGATTCACATCGTCTGCAGCATTCCGATCGTCGGCTACATTTACAGCCCGTTCGATCAAATTCCCAATTACGCTCCCGCTACGCGGTTCGTTTTTCTTCCCATCATGGTCCTTTCAGGACTCTGGATGTGGAAGGGCCACGTCCTTCGGCGGCTTGTTACGAAGACGCTGGTGGAGAAGCGGGCATGAAAAAGAGCAGCCCGCAGAAGAGCACAAGCAAGTCTCCTTCTGAGCTGATCGATGCGAGAATCGAGGAGCTGGGCGACTGGCGCGGCAAGATGCTCGGCCGGCTCCGCGCGTTGATCAAACAAGCGGATCCCGACGTCGTCGAGGAGTGGAAGTGGCGAGGGGTTCCGGTGTGGGAGCACGCCGGCATCATCTGCACGGGCGAGACTTACAAGAACGTCGTGAAGATGACCTTCGCCAAGGGGGCGGCCCTGCAGGATCCGGGGCGCCTGTTCAATTCCAGCCTTGAAGGCAACACCAGGCGCGCCATCGACTTCCACGAGGGTGACAAGGTAGACGAAGCGGCGCTGAAGGCGCTCATTCGCGCCGCCGTCACCCTGAACCAGGCGAAAGCCAAGAAATAATCCACAGGGGCCGTATCCCACCTGTAGCCCGCATGGAAAAGCCATTGCCATAGTTAAAGGGGCAGGAGCCGTTCCAAGAAGCCGGAGGGCCAGCAATTTTATAATTCTGCGGGTGCGCATATGTCGCCCCGCCGTCGATGGAAACGAGCAACGTTATACCAGAGATACCGCTCCCGTCGGGGCAATACCATTCATCATGGGTCAGCGCATAGACCGTGGTGCCGTCGAGTGTATAAGGCGAGACAAGCCACTCGTGATATTCGAGATCGCTGGGTACGGGATCCTGGGGCGATACGTAGGTGGGAGCGCAGCTTGGCTGCACCGAGTTGAGGCTCGAACCTGTGAAGCGATAGTTCGCCGGCCAATTGTCGCGGGTCAAAGTCACCGTACCGTCGGCGCTGCGGAACGCAAACGAGGAGCCGTCCGGTTGGTCGTTGAAGGGATCGCAGGCATCGGTGGTGTAGTTGAAGACCGTCTGATCCCGCCAAGCGCCGTTATCTGTACGTGGCCGTCATTGGCCTGGATCGGAAGCGGCGCAGGCGCGCCGAAAGCGACGGCGGTTATTATTTTCCAGCTCGTACCGGGATTCTTGAGGCCGCTCTCGTTGCTGGGCATGGTCCCGTTCATGAGCCAGATGCCGGGAGTGCCGTCGGTGGACTGCCAGAGGATGTCTGCCTGGCCGTCGCCGTTGAAATCGCCGGCGGCGATGATTTTCCAGGAGGAGCCGGGATTAGAGAGCGGGACTTGCGCGATGTAGCTCGTCCCGTTCATCAGCCGGATGCTGGGCGTGCCGTCGGTATACTGCCAGACGATGTCCGTTCGGCCGTCGCCGTTGAAGTCGCCGAAACCGACTATTTTCCAAAACGAACCGGGGTTGGAGAGGCCGGCCTCGGCGATCGGCGTGGACCCGCTCATCAGCCACATGCCGGGAGTGCCGTCGGTCGCCTGCCAGAGGATGTCCGCCTTGCCGTCGCCGTTGAAATCGCCGATGCCGACGATTCTCCAATTGGAACCGGGATTGGAAAGTCCCACCATTTGAACGACCTTCGCCTGGTTGAGAAACCAGATGCCGGGCGTGCCGTCGGTGTTCTGCCAGAGGATGTCCGGGTTGCCGTCCCCGTCGAAATCGCCGACGCCGACGATTTGCCATCCGGAGCCGGTAGCGGTGGGCAAATCGAAATCGAATCCAAGTGCGACACCGGCGCTGTCCATTTGCCAGATTTCCGGCGTGCCGTCGGTTTTCTGCATGAGAAAACCGGACCAAGTCGCCGCGGCCGCGCTGCTACCCGGCATGAGAGAGCTGAGAGAAAGTGCGACGAGCCCGATGACGAAAGCGAGCACGGTATGGATGCGTGGATTCATCGCTTGCTCCTTGTCGCCTTGCTTCGCTTTGCACAGGACTTGCTCGCCGCGCCGGTCAATGACCGGCGCGGCCGAGGATGTTTTGACGGTCAGTTGAGTATCGTGAAGCTGATCTGCTGACGGACGATATCGCGGTCGCCGTTGGGTTTGATGTACACCAGATAAAGGTACGGCTGTTGCCCTACGGTCTCAAAATTCTGGTTGGAATTTGGATCGATGAGCGATCCATATAAAAACGACAGACCGTTCACTGTGGACGCAACTATCGTTTGCGACGTCGCCCAGTTGATAAGATCCTGAGATGTCGTGTACCCCTCCCCCGCCTCAATACCGAACGTCAATACGACGTAGGCGTTGAGATACGTGCTGTATACCAGCGCGTTGGGGTTGCCTTGCAGCGACGACAGGTTGTCACATTGCGGAAACGTGGCAGACCCTGGCGCAGGCAGCGGTTGCCAATTCCCTCCCGTCAAGGTCTGCCACGACGAGCCGTTGGAGAGGTCGGCCGTGCGCATGAGGCACATGCGGCGTCCATCACCATCAGGTGATGGAAAGACTTGGAAGAATGCATAGTAATAACCCCCGCTTGAGATCATCTGTGCATAGCCATATCCGTAGAAAACGGGGCAGGTGGAATTGTCCCAAGCCGGCGGAACGGCAATTTTGTAATTCTGGGGGTGCGAGTAGGTCGCGCCTCCATTGTTTGAGACGACCACGTTCATACTAAAGAGAAGGTTGAAGTTGTTTTGGTCGTTGGTGCATGTCGGATACCATTCATTATGAACAAGGCCGTACACCGTCGTGCCGTCGATCGTGTGCATCGGACCCAGCCACTCGCGGTATTGAGAGTCGAGGAAATTGTTATCCTGGATCGATTGGTAGGTGGGAGTGCAGCTTCGCTGCAGCGAGTCGAGGCTCGGGCCGACCATGCGATAGTTAGCCGGCCAGGTGTTGCCGGTTAAATTCACGGTACCGTCGGCCGCACGGAACGCATATCCGGAACTGTCCGGCTGGTCATTGGTGGGATCGCAGGCGTCGGTGGTGTGATTGAAGACCGTCTGGAGGCCCCCCACCGTCGTTATTTGTACGTGGCCGTCATTGGCCTGGACCGGAATCGGCTGAGGCGCTCCGAAGGCACCGGCCGCTATTATTTTCCAGCTCGTGCCGGGGTTCTTGAGGGGGCCTTCGTAAGTGGGAGTAGTCCCATTCATCAGCCAGATAGCCGGTGTACCGTCGGTATTCTGCCAGAGGACGTCGGACTTGCCGTCGCCGTTGAAGTCGCCGACGGCGACGATTCGCCATGAGGTGCCGGTGACAAGGGAAACCTGGCCGGTGTTACTGGTCCCATTCATGAACCAGATCATCGCGGTGCCGTCGGTATACTGCCAGATAATGTCCGACGTGCCGTCGCCGTTGAAATCTCCAGTGGCGGCGGCTTTCCATCCCGCGCCGGGGCTGGCAAGGCCGGCTTCGGCGGTCGGGGTCGTCCCATTCATCAGCCAGACACCGGCCCCGCTACCATCGGTCGTCTGCCAGAGGAGATCCGATTTGCCGTCCGCGTTGAAATCGCCGACGCCGACGATTTTCCAGGCCGGGCCCGGGTTCGGGAGGCCGGCTTCGTTGATGGGCGTAGACCCGCTCATCAGCCAGATGCCGGGCGTGCCGTCGGTCGCCTGCCAAAGGATGTCGGATTTGCCGTCGCCGTTGAAATCGCCGACGCCGACGATTCTCCAGTTGGAGCCGGGGTTGGACAGTCCCACCTCCTGAACGACGCGGGTGCCGTTGAGAAACCAGATGCCGGGCGTGCCGTCGGCGTTCTGCCATAGGATGTCGGGGTTGCCGTCCCCGTTGAAGTCGCCGATACCGACGATTTGCCATCCGTTGCCAACGGCGCCGGCAAATTCGAAATCGAATCCAAGTGCGTGACCGGTGCTGTCCATTTGCCAGACTTCCGGCGTGCCGTCGGTTTTCTGCATCAGGAAACCGGACTGCGTCGCAGCGGCGACGCGCCCGGTCGGTGCAAAAGATAAGAGAGAAAACGCGATGAGCCCGATGACGAAAGCGAGCACGGTATGGATGCGCGGATTCATGGCTGGCTCCTTGTCGTTTTGCACGCGACGTGTTCGCCGCGCCGGTCAATGACCGGCGCGGGGCGGAAGTTCTGATGGTCAGTTGAGTATCGTGAACTGAATCTGCTGACGGACGATATCGCGCCCGCCGTTGGGTTTGACGTACACCAGATACAGGTACGGCTGCTGCCCCATCTTATCGAAATTGAGGCTCGTATCAGTCGGATCAAGGAATGATCCATACAGGAGCGTCAGACCATTCGCTTGACCGAACGTACCAACTCCGCCGGGGCTGTACTGAAGTATGTATTGCGGCTGCGACCAGTTCACGAGATCCGTGGAGGTCGAGTACGACACCCCTCCCTCGGCAGCGAACGTCTCCGCTACGAAGGCATTGAGATACGTACTGAATGTCAGCGAGAAGGGGAAGCCTAACGACGTGATTCCCTTGAGCATGTCGCACTGACCATTCAGTGGTTGCCAATTCCCATTGGTCAAGGTCCGCCACGACGAGGCATCGGAAAGAGTGGCCGTGCGCATGATGCAAACGCTGAAACTCGAACCATCAGGGGGCGCAAAATAATTGTAGAATGCGTAATAATAACCGCTATTCGAGACGATGTTTGAAAAGCTGCTTCCATAGAAGGCACCGCAACCCATGGAGCTGTTCCAAGCCGACGGCGGCGCAATTTTATAGATCGACGGGTGCGCGTAGGTTGCACCTCCGTCACCGGAGACGAGCAGCGTGATGCCGAATATTTCATCCGAGTTGCTTGTGGTGCAACCCGATCCGCTCACCAAATACGGATACCACTCATGATGGACAAGCCCGTAGACGGTCGTGCCATCGAGCGTATAACCGAACGGTGCCCACTCGTGATATTCATCATCGGGAAAATTCGGATCGCCGGCCGATACGTAGGTGGGAGTGCAGCTTCGCTGCACCGAGTCCAGGCTCGAACCGGTGCTACGATAGTTCGCCGGCCAATTGTTGCCGGTCAAACTCACGGTACCGTTGGCGCTGCGGAACGCGTACACGCCGCTGTCCGGCAGGTCGTTGGCGGGATCGCAGGCGTCGGTGGTGTAATCGAAGACTGTCTGAACGCCCCCCACGGCCGTTACTTGTACGTGACCGTCATTGGCCTGGATGGGAAGCGGCAGCGACGCTCCGAAAGCGCCGGTCGTTATTATTTTCCAGCTCGTGCCGGGGTTCTTGAGGCCCGCTTCGTTTCTGGGAGTAGTCCCGTTCATGAGCCAGATGCCGGGAGTACCGGCTGACGTACTCTGCCACAGGATGTCCGATTGGCCGTCGCCGTCGAAGTCTCCGGCGCCCTTGATTTTCCAGTCGGAGCCGGGATTGGCGAGGGGGACTTGAGAGCTATAGCTCGTCCCGCTCATCAACCAGATGCTCGGCGTGCCGTCGGTGTATTGCCAGACGATGTCCGTTCGGCCGTCGCCGTTGAAGTCGCCGAAACCGACGGCCTTCCATCCCGAGCCGGGGTTCGGGAGGCCGGCCTCGGCGATGGGAGTGGTCCCGTTCATGAGCCAGACGCCGGGCGTGCCGTCGGCACCCTGCCAGAGGATATCCGCCTTGCCGTCGCCGTTGAAATCGCCGACGCCGACGATTTGCCAAAAGGTACCGGGGTTCGAGAGGCCGGCTTCAGCAATTGGCGTAGACCCGCTCATGAGCCAGATGCCGGGAGTGCCGTCGGTCGCCTGCCAGAGGATGTCCGCCTTGCCGTCGCCGTTGAAATCTCCAATGCCGACGATTTTCCAACTGGAACCGGGATTGGACAATCCCACCATCTGGACGACCTTCGACTGTTTGAGAAACCAGATGCCGGGCGTGCCATCGGTGTTCTGAAACAGGATGTCCGGGTTGCCGTCTCCGTCGAAGTCTCCGAGACCGACGATCTGCCATCCGGAGGCGGGCGTCGGTAAATCGAAATCGAATCCGAGCGCGACACCGGTACTGTCCGGGAGCCAGACTTCCGGCGTGCCGTCGGTTTTCTGCATCAGAAAGCCGTACTGCGTCGCCGCTGCGACGCGCCCGACCGGTGCGAAAAATAAGAAAGAAAATGCGATGAGCCCGATGACGAAAGCGAGCACGGTATGGATCCGTGGATTCATGGCTGGCTCCTTGTCGTTTTGCGGGGGCTTGCTCCTCGACGCTGAGTCCAAAAGAGCGTCGTGCGCGGTGCCGCGGCGCAGACATGCGGTCGCATGGAATGCGCGCGGCGACGACGGTCACCGGGGCGGTCAGCGATGGCGAATTAGAGGGTAGCGCGAATTGGCATTCGTCGCCCTTAAATCTAAGGTGGCACACCATTGTGGCCGAAATAGGTTGTCTGCTCGCCGCCAATTCAATTTGTTTGTTTTGTCGCAAAGCTTGATCTTGTATATCTGCGCTGATGTACTTCTGGTGAAAGTTTTTTATGAATCATCACGACCGGTTATGGGTGGTATTCCTCGGTGTCGGTCTTGCCGGCTCTCTTCGTTTACCTCTCGGAGGTCGGCGGTAAGCAGATCAGTGGCAGCCTGAAGCAAACACGCGCGGCCAACTCCGGCCACGGCTTCTTTCTCACACCATCGGTGATCGAGCGTAGGATTCCAGCAAAACCTACGGTCGCAAAGCTGCGGACCGCGAGCCGAGCGTTCCGGAATATGCCATCGTTTCAGAAGCGGGCCCTCGTTGGCAGCGCGTGCCCCTCTTCTTGAACCTGAGAGCTTTACGCCCGAAAGACATTTTCCAGGTGCCCGACTACTTGAAGGCAGTTTGAACCGGAGCGACCCTTGCGCGGCGGAGGGTGGTTTCACTATTCTCCGCCCTTGGCCGTACCGGCGGCCAACGGTCCGCGTAAAGGGCTCAGCCCCCCGAACATCCCAAGTCGACCTGACCTGACTTCCTGCCCGAAATTACGCGGACGCCGGGCGCAGACGGAAGGAAGGTTATCCATGAACTCCGGACACACTCCCGGCGCGCGTCGCGTCCGAGCGCTGCCCGCGCACCCCAACCTCGAACATCTAAGAAACGAAGCGAAGCAGCGCCTCAGGGCGTTGCGTGCGCACGAGCCGCAGGCACGACTTACTGAGGCTCAGCGCGCGGTCGCATGCGACTACGGTTTTGCCAGTTGGCGGGCGCTCAAGGCGCATGTCGACGAGGTCACCCGTCGACACGTCTTCGCTGCAGCCCGCGCCGGCGATGTCGAGACCGTTCGGCAGGCCCTGCAACGCGGGTTCGATCCGAGTTTGATTGACGATGACGGGCGCACCATCCACCAGATCGGCAAGGCCGACGGCAACGAGGCGATCGAACTCCTTGCCCGCGATTTCCAGGCGCGCCGCGATCGCCCCGCAGCCGTGGAGCAGGCCGTCGATGCCATCCTCAACGCCGCCGAGAACGGCCGGGTAGACGAACTCGCCCGATTGCTCGATTCGCATCCCGACTTGATCGATGCCCGCGGCGGCAATTTCTGGGGGCGAACGGCCCTGCACATGGCTGCCTGGCGCAATCGCGCGGCCTGCGTTCGGCTGCTGGTCGATCGCGGGGCGAATGTTCGTATCCGCGACTATGGCGATAATGCCTATGCCTTGCATTTCGCCGCCGAGTCCGCGGACCTGGATGTCGTCAGGCTCTTGATCGAAGCGCGCTCCGATGTCGTCGGCGAAGGCGACGACCATCAGGTCGGCGTGCTCGGCTGGGCCACCTGCTTGGCGCAAGTTCGCGAGGATGTGGCGGCGTATCTCCTCGCGCATGGCGCCAAGCTAAATCTCTGGTCCGCGATCGCCCTCGATCGGGAGCTTGACGTACGCGCGTTCATCGCGCGCGACCCCGCGCTGCTGAGCGCACGCATGAGCCGGAACGAGCACCACCGCATGCCTCTGCACCATGCGGCCGCGAAGAACCGCCCTCGCATGGTTCGGCTCCTGCTGGATCTCGGGGCGGACCCGAACGCGATCGACGCGAACGGCGCGACGGCGCTCACCACCGCTTCGCAGGAGCATGCCGATCCCGCCATCGTCACGATGCTGCGCGCGGCCGGCGCCAAGCTCGATTTCATGAGCGCGCTCTACCTCGAACGCTACGAGACGGCCGAAGCCATGCTGAAGGACGACCCGTCGCGCATCGGTCCCGAAGGCTCCGACACGGTCGCCTTGCACGTTTCGGTGAGCAAGAAGAACGCCGTTGCAGTGCGATGGCTGATCGCCCACGGCGTCGACGTCAATGCCAAGCGGAATCTATGGGACTGCAACCAGACCGCACTTCATATGACCGCCGAAAACGGGGCGCTCGACATCGCCCGCCTGCTCCTCGACGCTGGTGCCGATCCGAACATCCACGACGACACGTACGACGCGACGGTGCTCGCTTGGGCCGATTTCTGCGACCAGCGGCAGATCGCCGAGCTCGTGCGGGAGCACGGCGGACGCGCCTGAAGCTCGTTCCACGTAATGTTCGTAAAGTCCGTTTGGGTCACACCTAGGCGCGCCGTTCGATCCCTGCTGCCCATCACCTCTCACATCGTGCCGGCTTGCAGATTGGACAGCGTTTTGAAGCCGACCCAACCCCAGTAGACGCGATGGTGAGTAATGAGACCACCGGACACGTCCATGACCTCGACCAGATCTATTTGGTCGCCATCCGGGGTCGCGCGGGGGTATTCCCACGTCAGTTGGCGGCCGTTGGCGAAGAAGTGTCCCGTCCTGTACCAACGGCCGAGGCCGTTCGAAGGGCTACGCGAACCGGCGACGAAAAAGTCGCGGATGGCCGCCTTGCCTTGAAGGAGTCCGGAGCCGAGTTCCGGCTGAACGGCGCAAATCAGCGGGCTTTCGAGAATCGCGTCCTCGGCATAGAGCTCCATGAGCGCCCGGATATCACGGCGCACAACGCTCTCGTGCCACTGCTCGTAGATATGACGGATAGCCGCTTCGCTGTCGGCGTTCATAATCGCCTCTCTGTATCGCCTCCCTGTGCGGCGATGTGAGCGAGCGTAGCGACGAGCAAAGATTTAATGTTTCGATCGATGTCGAAGCATGCGTCGCAGCGCCGTGCCATAGTGACGCACGTTTCGATCGATGCCGAAATATGCGTCGGACCGCTGTGCTATAGTCGTGGCTCGCAAGGAGCCGCCGCCACGAACCCGCAACCCGATATCACGAGCACCGCCGCCCTGATTGCCGATCCGTCGCGCGCCGCCATGCTGATTATGCTGGTGGACGGGCGTGCCCACCCGGCCGGAGAGCTGGCGCATTGTGCGGGGGTATCGGCCCAGACCGCGAGTTCCCATTTGGCCAAGCTCGTGGCTGGCGGTCTGCTGAGCGTCGAGCGGGAAGGGCGCCACCGTTACTATCGGCTGGCCGGCCCGCGGGTGGTTTCCCTGCTCGAGCATCTCGCTTCCGTCGGCCCCAGCGAGCCCCTGCGGCGCAGAGCGCCCAACCGAGCGATGGAGCGTCTTCGCTTCGCGCGCTGCTGCTACGACCATCTCGCCGGGAGCCTGAGCGTCGGAATTACCAAGGCGATGCTCAGCCACGGCTACCTCGCGCAGGGAGACGGAAAGGCATTCGTTGTCCCGCCGGGCGGTGCCGAGTGGTTCGGTCACTTGGGACTGGATGTTGAGCGGATCACGCCGGGCCGCCATGGCATCGCGTGCCAGTGCCTCGACTGGACCGAGCGTGAACACCATCTTGCCGGCCCCCTCGGAACACACTTCCTGGCGCGAGCTTGCGAGCTTGGATGGTTTGAGCGTCCGCCGACGACGCGCGCGGTTGATGTCACACCGAAAGGTTGGCAGGCGCTCAAGGCGAATTTGGGCCTTGAAAGGCCGAACATCGGGGTGAAGCACGATTTAGGTTACGTCACGGTGTGAGGTCGCCCAATCCGCCGTCACAAAACGTCGCTATTCAAATCAACCGCAGCCCCTTCAAACTCGCGTGCCCGTCCTTGCCGACGATGATGTGGTCGTGCACGGCGATGCCGAGCGGGCGCGCGACCGCGACGATCGCCTGGGTCATCTCGATGTCGGCGCGCGAGGGGGTCGGGTCGCCTGAAGGATGGTTGTGCACGAGGATGACGGCGGTCGCGGAAAGTTCGAGCGCGCGCTTGACCACCTCGCGCGGGTAGACCGGCGTGTGGTCGACGGTGCCTTTCTGCTGCTCCTCGTCGGCAATGAGCTGGTTCTTCTTGTCGAGGAAGAGGATGCGCAGCGCTTCCTTCTCGGCGAACGCCATGGCGGTGCGGCAATAGTCGAGCACCGCGGACCATGACGAGAGCACCGCGCGGCGCTTGACGCTGCCGCGCACCAGCCGCTGCGCTGCCGCCTCGATAACTTTGAACTCGACGACGGCCGCCTCGCCCAGTCCCTTGATCGCGGCTAGCCGCTCGCGCGGCGCCGCAATGACCTCGGCGAAGGAGCCGAAGACGGCAATCAGCTCTTTCGCCAACGGCTTCACGTCGCGCTGCGGGATGGCGCGAAACAAGACGAGTTCGATCAGCTCGTAATCGGCGAGCGCCGGCGCGCCCGCCGCCATGAACCGCTCACGCAGCCGCCCGCGGTGCCCGACATGGTGCGGCTCCTTGCTCCGGACCGATGCCGCCGCGATCGGCGCCTCCGCGCTGCAGCCTTTGTGAACGAGCCGCAGCCGCGGCGGCAGTGCGGGTTTTGCCGTCGATCCTAGCATTCCGACAGTAAAGAACGAAACAGGAACGAGAGTCAATGGGGCGCCTCGCCGATGGCCGCCGCTCGCCTGCCGCTCAGGTGAATTGACGGCGATAGACGGTGGCGATGTGGTCGAGCCGCGCCCGCAGGCGTCGCGCCTCCTTGGTGAATCCGTCCCTTTCGGCCGCGTCGATCGCCGCTTCAAAACATTCCTTGATTTCACTCAAGTAGCCGTGCGGGCGGCCCGTCTCGTACATTTCGTCGTAGATCTCCTCGCCGCGCCGCTCGAGCTGTTTGTAGGGCAGTTCCCCGGTTCGGGCGTTGCGCCAGGCAATCAATCGGCGCACCCACCGCGGGATCAGCGCAGCCATTGGTCAGGAGACGCGATACGGCGGCTTGTCGAGGTGCTGCGGCGAGAGGGTGAAAATCTCCACGCCCGTGTCGGTCACCGCCACCGTGTGCTCGAATTGCGCCGAGAGCGAACGGTCGCGCGTCACCGCGGTCCAGCCGTCGGAGAGCACCTTCACGTGCGGCCGGCCCAGATTGATCATCGGCTCGATGGTGAAGAACATGCCGGGCTTGAGCACGGCGCCCTCGCCCGCGCGGCCGACGTGCACGATGTTGGGCTCGTCGTGGAACAGGCGGCCGAGGCCGTGGCCGCAGAAATCGCGCACCACGCTCATGTGCTGCGGCTCGACGTAGGCCTGGATGGCCGCGCCGATGTCGCCGGTGGTGCCGCCCGGCCGCACCGCCGCGATGCCACGCATCATCGCCTCGTAGGTGACCTCGATCAGGCGTTCGGCGCGGCGCGGGATTTGCCCGATCGGGAACATGCGGCTCGAATCCCCGTGCCAGCCGTCGAGGATCAGGGTCACGTCGACGTTGACGATGTCGCCTTCCTTGAGCGGTTTCTCGTTGGGGATGCCGTGACAGACCACGTGGTTGATCGAGGTGCAGGTCGCCTTGGTGTAGCCGCGGTACATCAACGTCGCCGGCCGCGCGCCGTAGTCCATGGCGAAGTCGAACACGAGCCGGTCGATGCGCTGCGTCGGCACGCCCGGCTTGATCTCCGCGACCAGCATGTCGAGGCACTCGGCCACCAGGCGCCCGGCCTTGCGCATGCCGGCGAAGGCATCCGGGCCGTAGATCTTGATCTGTCCGGTTTTACGCAGCGGCGCGTGGGCCGCGTCGACGTAGGTCATTGTTTTATCGATACCCCTCGGGCCTTCCGCCGAATGTAAGCCAGTCGCGCGGGCGCGCAAGGACGCCGTGCAGACTCAACCCACGATCGGCACGGGTCCTGCGAGCGTGATCGCCGCATGCCCGATGACGCAGCGGTAGGCGACCGCCTCGACGCCGGCTGCGCGGGCGCGGTCGAAGCCGGCGCCGTAAATCGGGTCGATGTCGCGCGCAAGCGCAAAGCGCGCGGCCGAGCCGATCTGGATCAGGAACAGCATGACGGCACGCGCGCCAGCCGCGCGCACGGCGGCAAGCTCGCCGAGATGCTTCGCCCCGCGCGCGGTCACCGAATCGGGAAACTCGGCAAGGCCGGGCGTGCGCATCAGGTGGACGTTCTTGACTTCGACGTAGCAGGGCGGGCGCCCCGGTGTTTCGAGCAAAAAGTCGACGCGCGAGTTCCGGCCGTATTTCACCTCGCGCCGGGTCGCGGCGTAGCCGGCGAGTTCCGGCAGGGCGCCGGCCGCGATCGCCTCGGCGACCAGCAGGTTGGGATGCGCGGTGTTGATGCCGATCAGCTCCGGTCCGGCGCCGAGATCGACCTCGACCAGTTCCCAGCTGTACGGCAGCTTGCGGTTCGGCTTGGCCGATTTCGACAGCCACACGCGCGAGCCCGGCGCCGCCAACCCGATCATGGCGCCCGGATTGGCTACATGCGCGGTGATCGTTTCGCCGGACGGCAGCACCACGTCAGCAAGGAAGCGCTTGTAGCGCTTGACGAGGGTCGCGGGGATGAGCGGCTCGGTGAAGCGCATCTGAATGTGGTCGCGGCCGCAGGCTCCCTCTCCCCGCTTGCGGGGAGAGGGTCGGGGTGAGGGGGATTTTCCGCGAAACGCGGCGTAGCTGATAGTCCCCCTCACCCGACGCGCTTCGCGCGTCGACCTCTCCCCGCAAGCGGGGAGAGGTGAAGACCCTCACGCGATCTTCCCATCCAATTCTTCGTCGATATGGATGCGCACGATCTCGTCGAACGAGGTCTCGGCGCGGAAGCCGAGCGCGGCGGCGCGGCGCGCGTCGAAGCGCTGCGGCCAGCCGGCGACGATCCGGCTGATCGTCTCGTCGGGCTCGCGGCGGATGCGCGCCGCGACTTTTGCCCCGGCAATGCGCGCGAGCGAAGCGATCTGCTCGCCGACCGTGCAGGAGACGCCCGGCATGGTCAGGTTGATGCGGTCTCCGAGCTGCTCGTGCGTGAGCGTCGCCGCGTGCATCAGGAAACCGGCGGCGGCGCGCGGGCTCGCGTGGGTGTGGCGCACGCTCTCGGGCACCGGCAGCACCGCCTCCTGGCCCGCCAGCGGCTCGCGGATGATGGACGAGAAAAAACCCGAGGCCGCCTTGTTAGGCTTGCCGGGCCGCACGCAGATGGTGGGAAAGCGCAGGCCGACGCCGTCGAGAAAGCCGCGCCGCGTGTAGTCGGCGAGCAGCAGTTCGCCGATCGCCTTCTGGGTGCCGTAACAGGTGAGCGGGGTGAGATGAAAGTCGTCCGGGATCGCGTCGGGAAACGGCGCGCCGAATACCGCGATCGAGGAGGTATAGATCACCTTCGGTTTGTAACCGCCGCCGACCCGGCGGATCGCGTCGATGAGCGCGCGCGTGCCGTCGAGGTTGATGCGGTAGCCCTTGTCGAAATCAGCCTCCGCTTCTCCCGACACGATCGCGGCGAGATGAAAGATCACGTCCGGCCGGGGTGCGACGATCTTTTCCGCCTCACCCGCAGACGACAGGTCCATGGTCACGGTCTCTACCGCACCCGCAAACCCTGCGGGCTTCTCCGGGCTCACCACGTCGGCCAGGGTCAGCCGTTCGATCGGCTTGCCGTTGAGGCCGCCGTCGCGCACCAAACGGTCGATCAGCTTGCGCCCGACCATGCCGGCCGCGCCGAGAATGAGAACATGCATGTGTCGCTCCGCTCCGAATACAGACAACAGAGGACAGACGACGGAGGACAGATAGCGTGTTTCGTCCGTCGTCCGTCATCTGTCGTCTGTCGTCCGCTACAACGCAAACCCTCCGTCCGCCAAGTGGATCTGCCCGGTCGTGTAGCTCGCTTCGTCGGAGGCAAGATAGACGGCCAGCATGGCGATCTCCACGGGCGTGCCGAGCCGACCCATCGGCTGGCGGTCGATGAACTGTTTGCGGATCGTCGCGAGCGATTGTCCGGTCGATTTCGCCAGCGCGGCGATGCGCTCGTCGAGCGAGGGCGACTCGATGGTGCCGGGGCAGATCGCGTTGGCGCGGACGCCGCGCTTGATGAAGTCGGCGGCCACCGCCTTGGTAAGCCCGATCACCGCCGCTTTCGTCGCGCCGTAGACGTAGCGGTTGGGCAGCCCGCGTACCGACGAAGCGCCCGAGGAAATATTCACGATCGAGCCGCGCTTGCGTTTGAGCATCGCCGGCAGGAAGGCCTTGATGGTGCGGTGCATGGACTTGACGTTGAGGTCGAAGGCGAAGTCCCAGTCGGCCTCGGAACACTCGAGCACGCTGCCGTGGTGCACGAAGCCGGCGCAGTTCGCGAGCACGTCGAGCGCCCCGTATTCCCGGCCCACCTCCGTGGCGAGCGCCTCCACCGCCGCGGTCGAGCGCACGTCGAGCGCGCGCCGCTCGGCCGCGCGCAGGCCCTTGAGCTTGCCGGCGTCGAGGTCGGTGCCGATCACCTTGGCGCCTTCCGCCGCGAACGCCGCCGCGATGGCGCGCCCGATCCCCTGCCCGGCCGCGGTGACCAGCGCGACCTTGCCCTTGAGCCGTCCGGCCATGGGCCGTCCTCCGTCGAAGTTTATGAACCGGGTTCGATCCGCTTCATCATATGAACGGCGCGGCGATCGCCCAAGTCCTCGACGCGCTCGCGCGTATAGCCGTGGTGCTCGTACCAGGCGATGTTGTGGGTGAGCGGTTCGCCGGTGTAGAGGCGCATGACCGCGAACCCGAGCGTGCGGGCGCGCTCCTCGGCCGCCGCCAGCAGGCGCCTTCCGAGCCCTTGGCCGTGCAGACGTGGCGCGGTGGAAATGCTCCAGATCAAAAGATCGTCCGTGCGCGGTTCGAGGATGAGAACACCGTCGAGGCCGTCGGTGCTCTCGTAGAGCCAAGTCTCGTAATCGGCGATGATCTCGCTGTAATCGGCAAGCAGCGGCAGCGGCTCGACGCCGAGCAGCGGCCGGTTCTTGGCATAGGCCGCGCGCTGAAACGCGACCACCGCGTCGACGTCGTCGGCGTTGGCGCGGCGCAGGCCCGCGAACGCGCCGCGGTTGAGCGCGGAAAGGCTCAGCTTCTGCCGGCCCGCCGCGTCGAAATTATCGCGGGCAAGCCACCGCTCGAACGCCGCCTTGCGCGCCGGCCATTCGGCATCGAGCATGGAGAACCAGGCAGTGTCGCGGTTGCGGCCCTTGACGATCTGGTGCTGCCGGAACACCCCCTCGAACGTGAAGCCGAAGCGCCCGGCGGCGCGGCGCGAGGGCGCATTGAGTGCATTGCATTTCCATTCATAGCGGCGGTAGCCGAGCGTCTCGAATACATAGCGCGCGAGCAAATACTGCGCCTCGGTCGCGAGCGCCGTGCGCTGCAGCGCCGGCGCATAGACGATGTTGCCGACTTCGATGACCCGCATCGCCGGCCTGATCTCCATCAGCGTGGCAATGCCGAGCGCGCGGCCGTCCGGCGCCACGACCGCGTAGGAATAAGGGTCCTCGAGCTTGGGCCGATCCGCGAGCCAGGCGGCGAACGCCGCCGCGTCGGCGAACGGCCCATAGGGCATGTAGGCCCACGTGGCGTTGTCGTCCTTGACCCCCTGCCACAGCGCTGCGCCATGGCGGCCGGCGTCGAGTTTCTCGATGCGACCGAAGCGGCCGTCGAGCACGACCGCCTCGGGCCGGCGCGCGGGCGTGGCATCGACGGTCACGCCGACCGGCCGTCCGGAATAGGGATCGGGCTCGGACGTGCTCATTAAGCGCGCGCCTTGCGGTCTTCGCGGAAGAACGCGTTGAGTTCGGCGTTGGCGACGGTGCCGTCGAAGCTCTTGAACGTGCCGTGCTCGGCCACCTCACGTGCGGCACGCATGAAGCCGGTCCAGGCGGTTCGCGCGAGCGTCCCGCCGGTGCTGATGCGACGCACGCCCATCTCGGCGAGGTCGCTCGCGCTGAAATTGGTCGCGTTGACCATCAGGAAGTTCACCGGTTTCCCCAGCGCGACGACCGTCGCGATCTCCTCGCGGGTCTTGATGCCGGGCGGGTAGAGACAGTCGGCGCCGGCGTCCGCGAATGCCTTGAGGCGGCGGATGGTTTCCGCGAGGTCCGGACGGCCGCGCACAAAGCCCTCGGTGCGCGCGGTGAAGACCACGTCGCCGCCAGCCTTGTCGATCGCGGCGCGCGCCGCCTTCACGCGGGCAACCGCATGGTCGAAATCGTAGAGCGGCTTTTCCGGGTTGCCGGTCGAATCCTCGATCGAGAGACCCGCGATGCCGGTCTCGACGCACAGCCGCACGCTCTCGGCGACGCCGTCGGGATCGTCCGCATAGCCTCCCTCGTAATCGACGTTGAGCGGCACGTCCGTCGCTTCGCCAAGCTCGCGGCAATGGGCGAGCGCCAACTCGCGGCTGAACTGGCCGTCGGGGTAGCCCCGGGTGAAGGCGAAACCGGCGCTGGTGGTGGCGAGCGCCTTGAAGCCGAGGCCCTGCAGGTAGCGCGCGCTGCCCACGTCCCACGGATTGGGAATGATGAAACATCCGCTTTCGTGGAGGTTGCGGAAGACGCGCCGCTTGTCGGCGACGCTCGGACGGGAAGCGGTCATGACGGACTCCTCATGCGTCAAACACGCGAGTGTGCCGCGCACGCCGACCGCGCGACAGCGCATTTTGGTGATCGAAACGATTAGCGGAGGTGATCATGGCGCTCTGATGAGATGGCTGCGCCGCGCGAACTCCCTCTCCCCGCTTGCGGGGAGAGGGTCGGGGTGAGGGGGACTCTCCGCTAGCTAGGCCCGAGCGTTTGGAAAGTCCCCCTCACCCGACGCGCTTCGCGCGTCGACCTCTCCCCGCAAACGGGGAGAGGTAAGAAACTAATGATTATCCCTTGGGATCCCCATGGTCTCGGCGACGCGCTGATACTTCACCGCCGGCTTGAGCACCATGCCGTCGGAGAGCTGATCGACCATGCCGCGCTGGATCTCCTGCCACGGCGTCTGGCTCGCCGGATATTTGTAACCGCCGCGCTTCTCGAGCGCCGCGCGGCGCTCGGCGAACTCCGCCTTGGAAATGAGAATGTCGGCGGTGCCCTTGCGCAGATCGATGCGCACGCGGTCGCCGGTCTTGAGCAGCGCGAGCCCGCCGCCCGCGGCCGCCTCGGGCGAGGCGTTGAGGATCGAGGGCGAGCCCGAGGTGCCGGACTGGCGCCCGTCGCCGATGCAGGGGAGCGAGGTGACGCCGCGTTTGATCAACGCCGCCGGCGGCTGCATGTTCACCACCTCGCAGCTCCCCGGATAGCCGATCGGCCCGGTGCCGCGGATGAACAGCATCGTATGCTCGTCGATCTTGAGCGAGGGATCGTCGATGCGATGGTGATAATCCTCGGGGCCGTCGAACACCACCGCGCGGCCCTCGAACGCGTCCGGGTCCTTCGGGTTTGCGAGGTAACGTTCGCGGAACTCGGGGGAGATCACGCTCGTCTTCATGATCGCCGAATCGAACAGGTTGCCGCTGAGCACCTTGAAGCCGGCCTTTTGCAGCATCGGCTGTTTGTACGGCTTGATCACGTCGGTGTCGGTGATCTTCGCCTTCCTGACGTTCTCGCCCATGGTCTTGCCGTTGACTGTGAGCGCGTCGCCGTGCAGGCGGCCGGCCTTGAGCAATTCGTTCATCACCGCCGGCAGGCCGCCGGCGCGGAAATATTCCTCGCCGAGATATTTGCCGGCCGGCTGCATGTTGACCATGAGCGGCACGTCGTAGCCGACCTTTTCCCAGTCAACGATCGAGAGCTTGACGCCGATGTGGCGCGCGATCGCGTTGATGTGGATCGGCGCATTGGTCGAGCCGCCGATCGCCGAGCAGGCGACGATCGTGTTCTCGAACGCCTTGCGGGTGAGGATGTCGGAGGGTTTGAGATCCTCGCGCACCATTTCGACGATACGCTCGCCGGTATCGTAGGCGATCTGCGCGCGCTCGCGGTAAGGCGCGGGGATCGCCCCGCAGCCCGGGAGCGACATGCCGAGTGCTTCGGCGAGCGCATTCATGGTCGAGGCGGTCCCCATGGTGTTGCAATGGCCGACCGACGGTGCCGACGAGGTGACGAGGTCGATGAACTCTTTGTAGTCGATGCGGCCGGCGGCATGCTCCACGCGCGCAGCCCACACCGCGGTGCCGGAGCCGGCGCGCTCGCCCTTCCACCAGCCGTTGAGCATCGGGCCGCCCGAGAGCACGATCGCCGGCAGGTTCACGGTCGCGGCCGCCATCAGGCACGCCGGCATGGTCTTGTCGCAGCCGGTCATCAGCACCACGCCGTCGAGCGGATAGCCGTAGAGGATTTCGACGAGGCCGAGGTACGCGAGATTGCGGTCGAGCGCGGCGGTCGGGCGCTTGCCGGTTTCCTGGATCGGGTGCATCGGAAACTCGAACGCGATGCCGCCGGCGGAGCGGATGCCCTCGCGCACGCGATGGGCCAATTCGAGATGGTGCCGATTGCACGGCGAGAGGTCGGAGCCGGTCTGGGCGATGCCGATGATCGGCTTGCCGGCGGTCAATTCCGCCGGGGTGAGGCCGTAATTGAGGTAGCGCTCGAGGTAGATCGCGGTCATGCCCGGATTGTCCGGGTTGTTGAACCACATTTGCGAGCGCAGATTGCGCGCCCCGTTGGCTTGCTTCCTGCGGCTCTTCTTTGCCATGACATCCTCCCACGGGTCGCGCGGCGACGCCCGCGATCCTACCGGTTTGATTTCACCGGGAAGATGCGCTCAAGTCGCGCGCGAAATCAATCGAGGTGCCCTCTACCCGCTTGCGGCGAGAGGAAAAAGGGGAAGGAACGCCATGCTCAAGACCATTGCGGCGTTTGACCGCATCGGCGAGGAGAACGCATTCGCGGTGCTGGCCCGCGCCACCACGCTCGCGGCGCAAGGCCGCGACATCATCAACCTCGGCATCGGCCAACCCGACTTCCGCACCCCCGAGCACATCGTCGAAGCCGCCGTGAAGGCGCTGCGCGACGGCCATCACGGCTACACGCCGGCAACCGGCATCCTGCCGCTGCGCGAAGCGGTTGCGGCCGATCTGCACAAGCGCTTCGCCGTGACGGTGTCACCCGACGAGGTAATGGTCATGCCGGGCGGCAAGCCCACCATGTTCATGTCCATTCTGATGTTCGGCGAGCCGGGCGTCGACATCCTCTACCCGGACCCGGGCTTTCCCATCTACCGCTCGATGATCGAATACACCGGCGCGCGGCCGGTGCCGGTGCCGATCCGCGAGGAGAATGCATTTGCCTTCTCGGCCGAGGAGACGCTCAAGCTGCTCACGCCGCAGTCGCGCCTTCTCATCATCAACTCGCCGGCCAACCCGACCGGCGGCGTCACGCCCAAGGCGGAAATCGACAAGCTCGTGGCCGGCCTCGAGCGTTTCCCGGACGTGGCGGTGATGTCGGACGAGATTTACGACCACATGGTCTACGACGGCGAGACCCATGTGTGTCTGCTCACCTATCCGTCGATCCGCGACCGGCTGATTTTGCTCAACGGCTGGTCCAAGACTTACGCGATGACCGGCTGGCGCCTCGGCTACGCGGTGTGGCCCGGCAAGCTCTACGACTATGCACGCAAGCTCGCCGTGAACCTGCATTCCTGCGTCAACGCGCCGGCCCAGTACGCCGGCATCGCGGCGCTCACCGGTCCGCAGGATGCGAGCGACGCCATGGTCGCCGAGTTCGATCGGCGCCGGAAGGTGGTGGTCGCGGGCTTGAACAAGCTGCCGGGCATGTCGTGCGCGACGCCGAAGGGTGCGTTCTACGCGTTCCCCAACATCAAGCGTACCGGCTGGAAGGCGAAGGCGCTCGCCTCGTCGCTGCTGGAAGACGCGGGCATCGCCGTGATCGGCGGCCCTGACTTCGGCATCCTCGGCGAAGGCTATATCCGCATTTCCTACGCCAACTCGACCGAGAACATCCTCAAGGCGCTCGATCGTATGGGCGATTTCCTCGCCACGCGGAAGGCGGCGTAAGGCGGCTCACCCGTAGGGTGGGCTAAGGCCGCGAAGCGGCCGTGCCCACCGCGTGTTTGTTTGGTCTAGGTGGGCGCGCCCGCCTTCGCGCATACTTCGGCGGGCTTAGCCCACCCTACAAACAAATATTCAGCGATTCGGGTTTTGCTGTTCCATCTCGCGCTGGTGCTTGTTCGCGTAGTGATGGCCGATGGCGCAGCCGGCAGCGGCACCGAGAAGGCCGTGGTGGTGGGCGTAATGGCCGGCAACGCCGCCGACGAAGGCGCCCTTGATACAGCCCTTGGCGAAAGCGGGCGCCGCGAACAGCGACACTGCAAGCGCCACGCATAAAGTGGTCGGAGTAGCTCTCATGACCGTCCTCCGGTTGGTGTTCGATCCCCAACGCTGGAGGCGCGCGTTCGTTCCGCCCGTTATTGCTTGAGCGCCAGCCGGAAACCGAACGCCACGACCGCGAGGCCGGCGAGCTGGTAGACGCTCGGAACTTCGCCCAGCGACAAATAGCCGATCACGATACCGAAGGCGGGCACCAGCGCCGGAAAAGTAGACGCGCGCGAGGCGCCGAGCAGGCTCACCGAACGGGCGAACAGATAAATCGCCAGCACGCCGGCGAGCAGCCCCTGCGCCACTACCTGCACCAGGTTTTCCGTCAAGCCCGCGCCCAGCAGCCTGTCGTAGCCCCAGATCAGGCCGTGCGCGGGGCCGTAGATGATGAGCGCGAGCACGCAGATAACGATCGCCGCGCGGGTGCCGGGAATGCGCCAATAGCGCAGCAAAATCCCGAACACGCCCCAGGCGATCCCGGAGACGACGAAGAGGAAATCCCCGAGCAGCCCGTGCCGGCCGATGGTGGTGCGTGCCTCCTCGCCGAACAGCGCGAGGCCGACCACGATGGCGCCAGCGCCGAGCATGCGCCGCACGGTGGTCGGCTCGCGCAACGCCACCACCGCGAGGATGAGGCCGGCGAGCGCCGATGACGCCGGCTGGATCACCACGCCGTGCCCGAGCGGCACCATGGTGAAGCCGAGGTAGCTGATCAGCGCCTGCAGCGGGCCGGCGACCACGGTGAGGGTCAGGGCGCGCGCCCAGCCGATCGCGCTCACCTCGCCGAAGCCGTTGGCGATTGCGCCCGGCAGCAGCGCCAGCCCGGCCCAGGCGAAGCGGTGGAGCGCGATGTCGGGCGGTGCAAGGCCATGCAGGATGCCGTGCCGCGCGGCAACGAAGCCGGCCGCCCAGCAGAACGCCGCCCCTGTACCGCAGGCGACGCCGAGCACGAGCGATGAGGGCTGTAACGCAGCGGCGTTTATCGGCAGCGCGGGTCTCATCGGCGAGAGTTGGGAAGGCAGGGCGGCATTGGCCATGCATGGCAGTCCTGCGGCCGGAATAGTATGGTCTCGGCCGAAGCAACCCGGATGAAGCGATGGCCGAGAAGCCGCGCCGCGTCGTCTGCGTCGGCGAAGTGATGGTCGAGCTGGCGCACGTCGCCGACGGCCGTTATGGCCTCGCCTACGGCGGCGACACCTTCAACACCGCCGTTTATCTCGCGCGCGCCGGCATCCCGGTCGCCTATGGGACCGCGCTGGGCGACGATCCCTATTCCGACGGCATCGCGTCTCTGGCGGCAGCCGAAGGCGTGAGCACCGACCTCATGCTGCGTCTGCCGGGCCGCATGCCCGGCCTCTACCTGATCGAGACCGACCAGGCCGGCGAGCGCCGTTTTTACTATTGGCGCGAGACCTCGCCGGCGCGCGAACTCTTCGAGCTGCCGCAATGGACCGTCGTCGCCGACGGCCTGCTTACCGCCGGCCTCATTTATTTCTCCGGCATCACGCTCTCGCTTTATTCCAACACCGGCATCGGGCGATTGCTGGCAACGATCGAGGTGGCGCGCAAGAACGGCGCCAAGATCGCCTTCGACGGCAATTTTCGCCCGCGCGGCTGGAAGGGCGACGTCAACCGCGCGCGCACGGTCTTTCTCGAGGCGCTCAAGCGGGTCGACATTGCGCTGCCGACCTTCGAGGACGAGGCGCTGTTGTGGGGCGACGCGAGCCCGGAGGCGACCGTCGAGCGGCTGCAGGCGTTCGGCATCGGCGAAATCGCGGTCAAGAACGGGGCGAGCCACGCGCTCGTTGCCGCGGCCGGCGGGCGCGAGCAGGTTCCGGTGCCGCAGGTCGTGGCGCCGGTCGACACGACGGCGGCGGGCGACAGCTTCAACGCGGCTTATTTGGCGGCGCGCCTCTCGGGCGAGGCGCCGGCCCTTGCGGCCACCTCGGCCCATCGGCTTGCGAGCGAAGTGATCCGCCACCGCGGCGCCATCGTGCCGCGCGCCGCGGCCGCGATGCACTGAACCGGATGACAGAGGACCGACGACGGAGGACGGATAAGTCGCTGGTCTACATCCGTCGTCCGTCCTCTGTCGTCCGTCCTCGGAGGCCTGCGGCCTCCCTCGCCAGCGCGGTGATGCGGGCGAAATCGTGCGCCGCGATCAGGTCCCGCGGCGCCGGCCACGAGCCACCGACGGAAATCACATTGGCGAGCGCGAGGTACGCGGCGGCGTTGCGCATGTCGATGCCGCCGGTGGGGCAGAATTTGATCCCCGGCAACGGTGCCGCCACCGCCTTGAGCCAGGCGACACCGCCCGATTGTTCGGCGGGAAAGAACTTGAGGACGGAATAGCCCCGCTCGCTGAGCGCCATTGCCTCGCTCACGGTCGCGCAGCCCGGCACCACCGGGACGGGCGCTTCGGCGAGGGCCGCCGCGAGCGCCGGCGGCGTACCCGGGCTGACCAGATATTTCGCGCCCGCGCTCAAGGCCGCCGGAATGTCGGCGCTGCGCGTCACCGTGCCGACTCCGACGATGCAGTCCGGCACCTCGGCGGCGATCGCATGCACCGCATCGAGCGCGGCGCGGGTGCGCAGCGTCACCTCGATCACCGGCAGCCCGCCGGCCGTGAGCGCGCGCGCCAGCGGCGCCGCGTCGGCGGCGCGCTCGAGCGTGAGCACCGGGATGACCGGCGCCTTTGCAACGAGCGGGGCAGGATCGATCAACGGCATGCCCCGACCTAGCGCGCGCTGGCGGACTTCGACAAGACCCGCGCGTCCCCATGTTGACGCGCGCGAGGTCCGGTGGAACACACTGGCTAACGCACCCGCGCCACACCCGGAGAGCCACCATGATCATTGCCAATCAGCAGCAGGTCACCCCGGCGGTGCTCGAGGCGATTGCGCGCTCGCCCGATCCGCGCTTTCGCGAAATCATGTCGGCGCTGGTGCGTCATCTGCACGACTTCTGCCGCGAGGTGAAGCTCACCGAGCGCGAGTTCGAGCGCGCGGTCGGCTACGTGGTGGCGCTCGGCCAGCATACCAACGACAGCCACAACGAAGCGGTGCTGATGTCCGGGTCGCTCGGGCTCTCGACGCTCGTCTGCCTGCTCAACAACGGCAACAACGGCCAGACCGAGACCGCCGCCAACCTGCTCGGCCCGTTCTGGCGCATGCATTCGCCGCCGACCGAGAACGGCGGCTCGATCGTTCGCTCGCCTACGCCCGGTCCGGCGCTGTTCGTCACCGCGCGCGTGCGCGACACCGCGGGTCGGCCGATCGAAGGGGCCGAAGTCGACGTGTGGCATTCCTCGCCCGAGGGCTTTTACGAGCAGCAGGATCCGAAGCAGGCGCACATGAACCTGCGCGGCAAATTCACGACCGACGCGGACGGCGCATTCGGCTTTCGCAGCGTGAAGCCCGCCGGCTATCCGATTCCGATCGACGGGCCGGCCGGCGATTTCGTGCGCGCGACCAAGCGCCATCACTACCGCCCGGCGCACCTGCATTTTTTGATCTACAAGCCGGGCTTCAAGACGTTGATCTCGCAGGTCTACGTCAACGACGACGAGCGGCTCGATTCCGACGTGCAGTTCGGCGTCACCCGCGCGCTCATCGGCGACTACGTGCGGCACGACAACGGCTCGGCGCCGGCCGACGACGTTAAGCCGCCGTGGTATTCGCTCGACTACACCTTCCCGATGGAAGCGGGCGAAGCGCGCCTGCCGCGGCCACCGATCAAATAGTCGGAAACGCGACCGCCTCGTCGGTCGCGAGCGCGATGGCGACGCGCGTACCCACCGGCCAGCGCGTCATGGCCGCCTGGCCGGAGATGCGCAGCAGCACCCGCGTGGGCGCACTGTCGACCGTATCGACGTAAAGATCGACGTGACCGCCCTGGTAGATCTGCGCGGCGACGACCCCTGACGCGGCCGTCGGCGCGCCGTCATCGGCAACCCGCAGGTCTTCCGGCCGCACGAAGAGATCGACGGCGCTGCCGGGCGGCGTCGCGCCGAGCGGCGGGCCCGGCACCTTCACGCGCGCGGCGCCGAGCACGACCGTCGCCGTCCTGCCGTCGACGCGCTCGATCCGCGCGTGCAGCACGTTCACGTCGCCCACGAAGGATGCGACGAAGCGGTCGGCCGGGCGGCGATAGACGTCATCGGGCGTGCCGAGCTGGCGGATGCGCCCCTCCGACATGACGGCGATGCGATCGGAGAGGCTGAGCGCCTCGCTCTGATCGTGGGTGACGAAGATGGTGGTGACGCCGAGCTTGCGCTGGATCTCGCGCAGCTCGACCTGCATGGCGCCGCGCAGGTTGCGGTCGAGCGCCGAGAACGGTTCGTCGAGCAGCAGCACCTTGGGACGCACCACGAGCGCGCGGGCAAGGGCTACGCGCTGCTGCTGCCCGCCCGACAGCTGCCGCGGCTTGCGGTCCTCGAGCCCGGCGAGCTTGACGAGGTCGAGCACGGCGGCCACGCGCCGGGCGATTTCGTCCCGCCCAAGCCGGCGCGCGCGCAGGCCGTAACCGACGTTCGAGGCAACGCCCATGTGCGGAAACAGCGCGTAGTTCTGAAACGTCATGCCGATCTCGCGCCGATGCGTCGGGACATCGGTGACGCGCGCGCCGTCGATCGCGATCTCGCCGCTGTCGGGCGCGAGGAATCCCGCGACCAGGTTGAGCAAGGTGGTCTTGCCGCAGCCGGACGGGCCGAGCAGCGTCATCAGCTCGCCGCGCCCGACCGCGAGCGATGCCTCGTGCAGCGCCGTGACCTCGCCGAAGCGTTTGGTCACGCCGTCGAGCCGGACCGCGACCGGCCCCGGATCAGTGGGCTTGCTCAACGTTGAGCACCTTTCCGAGGCCGAGGAACACGGTCGCAAATGTCAGCAGCGCCGCCGTTGCGACGATGTAGATCACCGAAATCGCCGCCATCGAGGGGTCGGCGTATTCGCGCACGTAGTTATACATGGCGACCGGCAGCGTCTGGGTGCGCTGGACGGTGACGAACAGCGAGGCGGTGAACTCGTTGAACGAGAGAATGGCGGCAAAGAGCCAGCCGCTCACGAGGCCGGGCAGCAGCAGCGGCAGGGTGACGGTAACGAGCACGCGCGCGGGCGGCGCACCGAGGCTGGCGGCGGCAAGCTCGAGGCGCGGATCGAGATTGCGCAGCGAGATGTAGACGCTGCGCACCACGAACGGCAGCACCAGCATCACATGACACGCGATAACGACGGCGTAGCCGCGCGCCACGCCGAGCTGCGCGGCAAGGATGAGGAACCCGAGCCCGATGGTGAAATGGGCGATGACGAGCGGCGAGAGCAGCACGGTTTCGAGCGTGCGCTTGAAGCGGAACTGGTAGCGGTCGAGCACGAACGCGAAGGCAGCGCCGACGACGAGCGCCAGCGCCGACGCCCAGGCGGTCACGATCAGTCCGTTGCGAAAGCCGGCGCGAAAGTCCTCATACGCGAGCGCCTTGGCGAACCAGCGCCACGACCAGCTCTCCGGCGGAAACGACAGGATGGCGCGGCCGTTGAACGCCGCCAGCGTCACCACGATCGCCGGCAGCAGCAGGAAGCCGAGGATCGCCATCACGGTGACGGCGCCCAGCGGGCGGAGCAGCCGCTGCCTCATGGGTCGCGTCATGTCAGTGCGGCCCGATCTTTTCCAGCGGCCGCGCCGCGGCGCGCACCAGCGCCAGCACGACGAATGTGAGAGCAAGGCCCGCGACCGACAGGCTCGCTGCGAACGGAAAGTTGAAGCTGGCGAAGCCGAGCTGATAGACGAGGTTCGAGACCATGTTCACCTGACCGCCGCCGATCAGCTGCGGCGTCGCGAAAGCGCTGAACGTCCAGGCAAACGCCGTGGTCACACCCGCGACGATGCCCGGCATGGACAGCGGCAACGTCACGCTGATGAACGTGCGGACCGGACCGGCGCCGAGGCTCGCGGCCGCGCGCTCGCAGTCGCGATCGACGTGCGCGAGCGCCGCCGCCAGCATGATCACCATCACCGGCAAGGTGACGTGGACGAGCGCCGCGACCACGCCGAAGCGGGTGAACAAGAGCTGCACCGGCTGAGCGACGAGCCCAAGCTTGAGCAGCATGGCATTGATGAAGCCGTTGGTGCCGAGCACGACGATCCACGAATAGGTACGCACCACCTCGCCGAGGAACAGCGGCGTCACCGCGATCACCAGGATCGCCGCCTTGATCGCGGCGCTGCGCACGCGCACCAGCGCATAGGCGAGCGGGTAGCCGACGATGAGCGACACGAAGGCCGTGACGAAGCAAATCCACACCGTGTCGAGAAACACGCGGGCGTAGAGCGGTTTTGCCAGCGCGGCGAAATTGGCGAACGTGAAGCCGCCCGGCTCGAGCGCGCCGGGCACGAAGGCGCGCAGGCTGTACTGCAGGACGGCCGCGAGCGCCGCGGTCAGCCCGAGCGCACACAGCGCGGCGGGCGATACGAAGACGCGCAGGAACGGGCGGCTGGTCATTAACAGTTCGACCGCGAGGCGCGTCGGAGACACCGGCGCGCCGTCATCCGGTCAATTCATGATGTTCTCGGCGAACCACTTGCGCCACTCGGGGGTCTTTTCCGCGCGCAGCTTGTGATCGATGACGATCGCCTGCGTCTTCCACTGCTCGGGCGTCGTGAACACGCCGGGCAGCTTCGCGATCTCCGGATCGACCTTGGCGTTCGTCACCATCGGGCTGCCCTTCTTGAACTTGGCGACCTCGGCCTGCACCTGCGGGTCGAGCGCGACGTTGATGAACTTGTAGGCGAGGTCGGCCTTCTTCGAGCCCTTCATGATCGCGATGGTGTCGATGCCGAGCACCGCGCCTTCCTTCGGAATGACGAGGCGAATGGGCACCCCCTCGCCCGCCATGTAGTGCGCGTTCATCGAGAGGATCACCTGCACCGGTGTCTCGCCGTTGGCGATCAGCTGCTGGCTGTTGGCGTCGTTGGTGTAGAACGCCTTGAAGTTGGGCTTGAGCTCCTTGAGCTTAGCTTGGCCTTTTTCCCAGGTGGACGCGTCGCCGCCGGAGAGAATCGCGGAGACAACGATCAGGTGGCTGGGATCGAAATCGGGCGCCGCGAGCTTGCCCTTGAGGGACGGCTTCCACAGGTCCGCCCAGCTGCTGAAGGTCTCGTCCTTGATGAGATCGGTGCGGTAGCCGATCGTATAGACGTACGCCCAGGTGCCGATGTGATACGGGCTGATCTTGGCCTGCTCGATCAGATTGGCCGCGTTCGGCACCTTGGAAAGATCGAGCTTCTCGTAAAGCCCGTCGTTGGCGTAGAGCCAGCCGACATGCGACGTCGTAAACGTGATGTCGCTTTCCGGATTGCCCTTGGCGAGCCGTTCCTTGTTGAGCCGGTCGATGGTGCCGCCGGTGATGTATTCGACCGGCACGCCGGTTTCCGCGGTAAACTTCTTGGCGATGATGCCGTCCACCATGTCGCGCCAGCTCCCGCCCCAGACGCTGACCACGAGCTTGTCTTGCGCCGCCGCACCGAACGGCGCGAGCGCCAGAATCGCAACGCCCAGCACCATGCACAACCGCTTCATCCTGCAACCCTCCGCTCTTCGGTGCGCCATTGTTCGTTGAGCGCGCAAGCTTGTCCAGCAACCGTAGGATCGGTTCGGTTGAGCGTAGCGCCCCCTCCCCATCCCTCCCCCGCAAGCGGGAGAGGGAGCAGCTTGTGGCGCTCACCGTGGTCCGTTGGCACGGACGGGCATGCGGCACGACCTGTTCCCTTCCGCGCTTGCGGGGAAGGGTTAGGGAGGGGGTAGAGTGCAGTGTTCGCAAGGGATGAGTGTGAGCAAATGAAACCTCCGGAAACCCACAGCGTTGCCGCGGCCTACCTCGCGCTGCTCGCCGAGCGCGGCGTCGAATATCTGTTCGGCAACGCCGGCACCGATTTCGCGCCGCTGATCGAAGCCTTCGCGCAGGCGACGCAAACCGGCGGCGCGGCGCCGCGGCCGATGCTCGCGACCCACGAGAACCTCGCGGTGTCGATGGCGCACGGCTACGCCATGGTGTCGCGGCGCATCCCGGCCGTGATGGTGCACGTGAGCGTCGGCACCGCGAACATGGTGTGCGGTGCGATCAACGCGGCGCGCGAGAACGTCGCGATCCTGCTTACCGCCGGCCGCTCGCCGCTCACCGAAGGCGGCTTGCCGGGCGCACGCGACGGCTACATCCATTGGGCGCAGGAAATGTTCGACCAGGCCGGCATGCTGCGGGAAGTCGTCAAATGGGACTATGAGCTGCGCAACGGCGAGCAGCTTGCGACCGTCGTCGACCGCGCGCTCGCGATCGCGGCAAGCGAGCCGCGCGGGCCGGTCTATCTCACGCTGCCGCGCGAGGTGATCGCCGCGCCGATGCCGCGGCCCGATGGAGCCGCGCGCCCGTTTGCCGCTGCGGGCCCGCCGGCGCCGGACGCAAACGCGATTGCTGCGGCGGCGCGCCTGCTCGCGCAGGCACGACGCCCCTTGATCGTCACGTCGAACGCGGGGCGCGATGCCGCCGCGTTTGCGGCACTCGGCGAGTTCGCGCAGCGCTTCGCCATCCCGGTGGTGCAGCATCGCCCGCGCTATTGGTCGATTGCTTCCTCGCACCCGATGAACCTCGGCCTGGAGCCGGCCCGTTTTGTGCCCGAGGCGGACGTGATCCTGGTGCTCGAGTGCGACGTGCCGTGGATCGCAAGCCGGACGTCGTTGCGCGAGGACTGCAAAGTGATCCAGGCCGGGATCGATCCGCTGTTCTCGCGCTATCCGATCCGCGGTTTTCCCTGCGACGTCGCCGTCGCGGGCGGCGCGGCCGCCACGGTGGCGGCGCTCGCTGCCGCGCTCGCGCCGGCGGTCGATGCCGATACGGTCGCGCAGCGGCGCCAGCGCATCGCCGAAGAACGCAAGGCGGTTACGGCACGGGTGCAGTCCGCCGCCGAGGCGGGCACGCGCAAGAGCCCGCTCGATCCCGCCTGGGTGAGCCATTGCATCGGCCGCGCGCGCGATCCGCGCTCGATCGTCGTCAACGAATACACGTTGTTCGCCGAGCACTGCACGTTCGACGAGCCCGATCTTTATTTCGGCTCGAGTTCCGCCTCGGGGCTGGGCTGGGGCGCAGGCGCGGCGCTCGGCGCCAAGCTGGCGCGGCCGGAGCGCTCGGTGATCGCGGTGCTCGGCGACGGCGCCTACATGTTCAGCAATCCGGCCGCCGTGCACCACGCCGCGGCGCTGCACGAATTGCCGGTGCTGTTCGTCGTGATGAACAATTCCATGTGGGGCGCGGTTGAGCGCAGCACGCGCGCGATGTATGCGGACGGCCGCGCGATCAAGAGCAACGATCCGGCGTTCGTGCGTTTGAAACAGCTTCCGGCGTTCGAGCGCATCTGCGAGGCCGCCGGCGGTTACGGGGAGCGTGTGGAGGACCCGGCGGCGCTGCCGGACGCGCTCGAGCGCGCGCTCGCGGTGACGGCGAACGAGAAGCGGCAGGCGCTGCTCAACGTGATGTGCGGCCCGGGTGGGACGGCGTAGCCGTAGGGCGCAATAGCGCAGAGCGTATTGCGCCGATTAACCCGGCGCAATACGGCCTTCGGCCTTTTGCGCCCTACGCCAACGTTTCAAACAAACGCCGCATCAGAAGCGTGCGCGGCTCGATCGAGGAGATGTAGCCGTGCTCCCACTCGGTGTGCGCGCCGTCGCCGTCGATGCCGAGGCCGTCGAGGGTGGCTAGCCCCATGGCGGCGGTGAAATTGCCGTCGCTGCCGCCGCCGGTCATCATCGTGTCGGCGAGCACGAATCCGATATCGCGTGCGAGCGCCTGCGCCTGACGCAGCAGCGCGTCGATCGCGGCGGTCTTTTCGAACGGCGGCCGGTTCATGCCGCCAGTGACCTTCAGTTTCACATCGGGATCGACCGATTTGAGTCCGAGGATGCGCTCCTCGAACTCGCGGCCCGACGCCGCATCGCGCACGCGCAGGTCGACGCTGATCCGGCAATGCTGCGGGATTACGTTGGCGGCGGTGCCGCCGGAAATCATGCCGACCGTGGTGGTGACGCCGCGCGTGTAATCGGTCATCGCCTCGACGGCGAGAATCTGGTGCGCCATTTCCTTGATCGCGCTGCGGCCCTTGCGGTGCGAGCCGCCGGAATGGGCCGGCACGCCGGTCGCCTTCACCTCGAAACGCCCGACGCCCTTGCGCGACGTGACGATCTTGCCGCCGTCGCGCGCCGGCTCCGTCACGAGCACGTAGCGCGCGTGACGTGCCTCCGCCTCGATCACCTCGCGCGACATCGGACTGCCGACCTCTTCGTCCGGCGTGAACAGATAGACGATCGGGAGCCGTGCGCTGCCCGCGCGCGCCACGGCGCGGAACGCCTCGAAGGCGAGGTAGGCCCCGCCCTTCATGTCGTAGAGGCCGGGGCCGTAAAGGCGGTCGCCGTCGCGACGGAACGGCAGCGGGCCGGCGAGCGTGCCGATTGGATGCACCGTATCGATGTGCGAGAGCACGAGGATGCCCGGCGCGTCCCCCTCGCCGGCGCGCAGCTTGACGATGTCGGCGTAGCCGTCGCGCCCGTGCAGCCGCTCGATCTTCACAGGCAGCCCGTCAAGGTCGGCCATGACGAGGTCGAGCATGCGGTTGACGGCGGCCTTGTTGCTGGTCGGGCTTTCGGCCTCGACCCAGCGCCGGATGCCGTCGATCATCCCGCCCACGTCGATTGTTTGCTCGGGTGCGCGCGTCATGTCAAGCTCCTACGGCAATAACGCGACTATTTGTTGTGATGATCAGAGCGCGGCGTAATCGATCGGCTGGTGCCGGTCGAGGGTGCGGTGCACCGGCGGCAGCGGATATTTGAGCCCGGTCGCGCAGTTGAACAGCACCGCGCGCTCGTGGCGGGCGATGCGGCCGTCGGCGAGCGCCTGTTTGTAGGCGGCGTAGGTCGCGGCGCCCTCCGGGCACAGGAGGAAACCTTCCTGGCGCGCGACCTCGGCGAGGCCAGCGGAGATCGCCTCGTCGGTGACCGCGATGGCAAAGCCCTTGCTCTCGCGCACCGCCCGCAGAATGAGAAAATCGCCGACGGCCTGGGGCACGCGGATGCCTGCCGCGATGGTGTGCGCGTTCTCCCAACGCGGCGCGTGTTCGACGCCTTCCTCATAGGCGCGCACCATGGGTGCGCAGCCCGCCGCCTGCACCGCCACCATGCGCGGCCGTTTGCTGCCGATGAAGCCGATCGCCTCCAATTCGGCGAACGCCTTCCACATGCCGATGAGGCCGGTGCCGCCGCCGGTCGGATAGAGAATGACGTCGGGCACCTCCCAGCCGAGCTGCTCGGCGAGCTCGAGCCCCATCGTCTTCTTGCCCTCGATCCGGTACGGCTCCTTCAAGGTCGAGGTGTCGAACCAGCCGACCTTCGCCTTGCCCTCGCCGACGATCTTGCCGCAATCGTCGATCAGCCCGTTGACGCGGTAGACCGTCGCGCCCTGCAGCTCGATCTCGCTGACGTTCACCTCGGGCGTGTCTTCCGGACAGAACACCGTCGTTTTGATGCCGGCACAAGTCGCATAGGCGGCAAGCGCCGCGCCCGCGTTGCCGTTGGTGGGCATCGCCATGTGTTTGATGCCGAGCGCCTTGGCCATGGACACCGCCATGACCAATCCGCGCGCCTTGAACGAACCGGTCGGCAGCCGCCCTTCGTCCTTCACCAGCAGCTCGCCGCCGCCGAATTGTTTGGCGAGCTTGCCGAGCGCGACGAGCGGCGTGACCGCCTCGCCCAGGCTGACGATGTCGGCGGCGCGCCGCACCGGCAGCAGCTCGCGGTAGCGCCACAGGTCGGGCGGCCGTTCGGCGAGCGCGGCTTTGCTGAGCGCCTTCTTCACGCCGGCCAGATCGTAGCGCACCAGCAGCGGCTTGCCGGCGCGCGAGAGGTTGTGAATCACGTCGGCGGGATAATGCTCGCCCGTTTCCGAGCATTCGAGATGCGTGACGAAGGTCAGTCGCTCGGCGGTCAGATTCTCGTCATGGCGCACGGCGCGTCCTCCGCATTCAAACACAATCCTCGTCATCGCCCGCGCAAACGAGCGATCCAATCTCAATGCCGGAAATGGCGGACGCCGGTGAACACCATGGCGACGCCGTGGTCGTCCGCCGCCTTGATCACCTCGTCGTCACGCATGGAGCCGCCCGGCTGGATGACCGCGGTGGCGCCCGCCTCGATCGCCACAAGAAGCCCGTCGGCGAAGGGGAAGAACGCATCGGAAGCGACGACCGAGCCTTGGGTCAGCGGCTCGGCAAGCCCCGCCGCCTTGGCAGAATCTGCGGCTTTGCGGGCCGCGATCAGCGCCGCATCCACGCGGCTCATCTGGCCGGCGCCGATGCCGACCGTCGCGCGATCTTTGGCATAGACGATGGTGTTCGACTTGACGTGCTTGACGACGCGAAACGCGAAACGCAAATCCTTCAATTCGGCGGCGGAAGGCGCGCGCTTGGTGACGACTTTGATCTGCATCTCGTCGACCACGGCGTTGTCGCGCGACTGCGCCAGCAAGCCGCCCGCGACCGTTTTCACCGTGAGGCCCGGCGCGCGCGGGTCGGGCAAGCCGCCGGCAAGCAGCAGGCGCAGGTTCTTCTTCGCGCCGACGATCGCGGCGGCTTCGTCGGTCGCGTCGGGTGCGATGATCACCTCGGTGAAAATTTCAGTGATGGCGCGCGCGGCGTCCGCGTCGAGCGTGCCGTTGACCGCGACGATCCCGCCGAACGCCGACACCGGATCGCAAGAGAGCGCCTTGCGATAAGCGTCGACCAGGCTTTTCCCCTCGGCGACGCCGCACGGATTGGCGTGCTTGACGATCACGCAGGCGGCGGTGCGCGCCGGATCGAACTCGGCGACGCACTCGTAGGCGGCGTCGGTGTCGTTCAGGTTGTTGTAAGAGAGCTGCTTGCCCTGCACTTGGCGCGCGGTCGCAACGCCGAAGCGCCGATCGGGCGTGCGATAGAACGCTGCCGTCTGGTGCGGGTTCTCGCCGTAGCGCAGCGCCTCGGCGAGCGCACCGCCGACCGCGCGCCAGGACGGCGCAGTTTCGTCGACCTGTGCCGCGAACCAGTTCGCAATGGCGGCATCATAGGTGGCGGTGCGCGCATAGGCTTTCGCCGCGAGCCGCCGGCGCAGCGTCGCCGTGGTAGCGCCGCCGTGGGCTTTGAGCTCGTCGATGAGCGGCGCGTAATCCTCCGGGTCGACCACGACCGTCACGTCGGCGTGGTTCTTGGCGGCGGCGCGGATCATCGCCGGGCCCCCGATGTCGATGTTCTCGATGCAGTGCGCGAAGTCGGCGCCAGCCTCTACGGTCGCTTCGAACGGATAGAGGTTGACGACGAGGAGATCGATCGCGCCGATGCCGTGCGCCTTCATGGCCGCGAGATGCGCGCGATCGTCGCGCACGGCAAGCAGCCCGCCGTGTACCTTCGGGTGAAGCGTTTTCAGCCGCCCGTCCATCATCTCGGGGAACCCGGTGAGGTCGGATACGTCGCGCACGTTGAGGCCCGCATCGGCGAGCGCCTTGGCGGTGCCGCCGGTCGAGACCAGCTCGATCCCGTGCGCGGCGAGCGCGCGCGCCAAGTCGACGAGACCCGATTTGTCGGAGACCGACAGCAGCGCGCGGGTGATTTTGCGAGTGGGCATCGAGCCGCGCCTATCATGAATCATGCGCGGGTGAAACACGCCCCCCACCCGGCTCCGCCCGGTTCGCGGGCGTCAACCCATCCTACAGCGGCAGCTCGGGTTCGCGCGCGGCGTCGCGCCGGGCAGCGGGCGCGGCGGGATCGACCTGCGTGAAGGTCCAGCGCACGCGCGGCACCTTGCGGGCACGACCGTGGATCACGAGTTGCACGGTGCGGCGCGGACCTTCGGAGCTGGCGAGATACACGCTCTCCTCGAGCATCACCGGATCCTCGTAGGCTTCGAGCCTCCACACCTCGCGGTTGGGCAGCACCAGCATGGCGCCGTGGCCGTCGGTGAGCCGGCTCGCCTTCACCGCCGGATGGAGATGAAAGCGCACGGCAAATTCGTCGCGACCGCCGCCCGGCAGCTTGTCGCCCGAGGCGGGCGCGAACACGTCCTCACCGTCAAGCGAGCGGCCGTCCGGCGAGAGTCGCCACGTGCGCTGGTGCAGAATGCCGAAGGCGCTGCCGTAACCGTCGTGTGACGCGCGCAGCACGACGCCGTCGGCCCGGTCCTCGCGCGCGACCGGCACTTCGCTCGGCCCGGCGATGATGGGCGTGCCGAGCAGGCGGCGGAGCCAGCGCGCGGAGAGAAAGCGGCACGATGTGGTCTCGTTGACCGTGACGGTCGAATGGGCGGCGGTCCCGCGCGCGACGTGACGCCAGCTCGCGCGGTTGGTGGCGGGCATGCCGCAGTTGACCACGATGCGGTGCTGCTTCGACGACAGCTCGAACGACAGACAGCCGGCGTGCGCCTCCTGGCTCACGCCGATCGGCGGCGGCGTGCCGGTGTCGGCGAGCATCAGGGTGGTCTGCGCCTGCAGCCGCTGGTAGCCGCTGTGCGGCGCGTTGGCGACCGGCGTGCCCCGCGCGTCATCGTAGTAGAGCACCGCGGCGAGGAGATCGGCCGACGTCGGGCCCATGCCGTTGAACAGCGCGAAGTTGCCGTCGCCGTGACGGAAGAAGCGCAGCATCGGCATCATGCGGTCGATGGCGTTGAGCAGCGCCGGCGGCGGCGGAATGTTGTTGGACGCATAGGCTTGGCGCAGCGGCAACAGGTCGAGCAGCAATTCGATCAGGACGCCCGGGTTGCGGCTGATGTGACCGCCGTCGGGCAGGATCTGGCGGTCGAGCTCGTGCATGAGGCGGCGGGTCGCGCTCTTCGCCGTGCGCATCTGCCCTTTCATGCACAGCGCCGCATAGGTGAGCGCGATGATGGCTTGCAGGCGCGGCAGCCCATCGCGCGCAGCCCCGAGCGTGCCGCGCAGGTAGCGCACCTGCCGGGTGAGATTGCGCAGGAAACGCCGATAGAACTTGGTGTCGACCTCGTGCAGCACCAGCGGCGCCTGGGTCAGCCACGAGATGATGCGCCGCGCCACCACGTCGGCGCGCCACGCCGTGGCATCGCCCAGTGCCTGCAACGTGATCCATTCGTCCACCAGCGCACGGGCGTTGGCGCGGGTGATGCCGGACTCGGCGGCGCGCAGATGGCGCAGCCAGCCGAAGCCGAACAGACTCTCGGCCCATTCTTCCGAAGGCGGCTCCATCTCGAAGGGCGAGCGCCCGTCGCAGATCACGACCTTGCCGGCGAAGGCGAAGCGGCCGGAATAGATTTCGCTCGCGCGCGTCGGATCGGCGGTGCGCAAATCCTTCGGCGCCATGAGCAGCCGGTCCGCCTTGGCCGGCGAAAACCGCCAACGCAAAAGCGGATGAGCATTGATGCGCCCGACGAGCCCACGCAGCCCGCAGCCTGCCGCGAACCAGGACAGTCTGGCGCTTTCCGCAACGCTCGCGGACATCCGCTTCTTCACTCCTTCCCCGATCGTCGGCGTGCGCCCCCACGCGTGATTCGTAATCGATCTAGCCTCAAATCTTATTACCGGCCCGCGCCGAACGGCGCCATCGGCCGCCCCGGTCAGGCCCGCTCGAGCCGGGCGGCGTAAAAGCCGTCGAGGCCGGCCATGCGCGGATCGGGATCGGGCCACTGGCACGGCAGGGTGCGCAGGTCCCCCGCCGGCGAGGTGAAGTCGGCTTGGCCGCTGACCTCCGCGGCGGTAACGAGCCGCCGCGCGAGACCCGGCACACGCGCCAGCAGGGCGGAAACCTGCGTCTCGCATTCCTCGGGCTCGAGCGAACAGGTGCAGTAGACGAGGGTGCCGCCGGGCCGGGTCAAGGCCACGGCTTTTTCCAGCAGCCGCGCCTGCAGCGCAGCCATGGCCGTGACGTCCGCCTCGCGCTTGAGCCAGGGAATATCGGGGTGGCGCCGGATCGTGCCGGTCGAGGAGCAGGGCGCGTCCAGAAGGACGGCATCGAACGGCTCGGCCTGCCACTCCAACATGTCGGCCGCGACCGTCTCGGCCGAAAGACCGAGCCGTGTCAGGTTCTCTCGCAGGCGCGCGATCCGCGCGGGCGAGCGGTCGACCGCCGTCACGTGCGCCCCGGCGGCCGCAAGCTGGGCGGTCTTGCCGCCGGGTGCGGCGCACAGGTCTGCGACGCGGCGGCCGGCGACGTCGCCGAGCAGGCGCGCCGGCAATGCCGCGGCGGCGTCCTGCACCCACCACGCGCCTTCCGCAAATCCCGGCAGCAGCGACACCGGGCCGTGCGCGACGAGGCGGACCGTGCCGGTCGCGACCACGCGGCCGCGCAGGCGCGCGGCCCACGCATCGGGATCCTGCTTCACGGTGACATCGAGGGGCGGCTCCTCGCCGTGCACGGCCGCGATCGCATGCGCCGTGGCTTTGCCGTAGGCGCGTTTCCAGCGCGCGATAAGCCAGTCGGGCGTATCGAATGCCGCCATATCGAGGCCGGCGAGCGCCGCGCGGCCGTCGCGAGCCATGCGGCGGAGCACGGCGTTGACGAGCCCCGGGTAGCGCGAGGCGCGCCGGTCCGCCTGGGCGAGCCGCACGGCGAGGTCGACCGCCGCGTGGTCCGGCACGTCGAGCCAGAACAGCTGCGCCGCCCCTATCAGCAGGATGGTCTCGACCCGCGGCGCATCGCCCGGGAAACCGCGCTCGAGCGCGCTCGCGAGCAGGTGGCGCAAGGTGCCGAGGCGGCGCAGCACCGTGCCGACGAGCTTGCGCGCCAGCGCCCGGTCGCGCTCCGCCAAAGCCGCAAACGCGCTGCTGACCTCGCCGCCTTCGAGCTGCTCGTCGAGCGGCCGGTGCCGCCGCAGCACGCCGTCGATGAGATCGGCGGCCACGCGCCGGGCGGCGAGCCCGGGCACCTCTGCGGGGGCATGTCGAGGCGTCGGCATGAAGGCGCAAGCTCGCGATCGAGACTCAGGCGGGTGATTTGCCCGGGCAGCCTGTCACGTCAAACGCGCGAATGTAAGCGGCCCGGCGCTTGACCGCGCGGTTACAGCGCGTAGGTAGGCCGCATGGCCGACCGCAAAGACGGACGCCCGCTCACGCCCGCCGCCGAGCGCGCGCTCGCCGAGGCGGCGCAACGCCGCGCGGAACTCGACCGCAAGCTGCGGGATCGGCCCGAGGAACTCCACGGCCGCAAGGGCCTCGACCCGGCGCGCTACGGCGACTGGGAAGTGAAGGGGATCGCGTCGGATTTCTAGGTACCTTGTAGCCCGGATGGACGCCCGCGAAGGCGGGCGGTAATCCGGGGCCGCTGCCCCGCATTACGCTGCGCCCCATGTGGGCTACGGCGTGATCACTCCACCACCACCGTGGTGCCGACGCTCACCCGTGCGTAGAGGTCGAGGATGTCCTGGTTGTACATGCGGATGCAGCCGTAGGACACGAAACCGCCGACCGAGCCCGGCATGTTGGTGCCGTGGATGGCGTATTCGCCGCCGCTGAGCGTGAGCGCGGCCTCGCCCATGGGATTGCGCGGGCTGCCGCCCTTGATGAGGTCGGGAATGTTCGGCTTGTCGTGCTTGACGTCCTTCGGGGGCGCCCAGTCGGGACGGCGATATTTGCCGCTGATCGAGGTGGTTCCCGACCATCGCTTGCCGGCTTTGCCGACGCCGACCAGGTAGCGCACCGCCCGGCCGTTGCCGAGCACGTAATAAAGATGCCGCTCGTTGGTCTTTACGATGATCGAGCCGGCCGAGCCTTCCTTGAAGGCCACGACTTCACGCGCGGCCGCCGGCTGTGCGGCCATGGCGGCCGCGGCCAGGACGGCAACGGAAAGAACGCCCGCCAACGGGCGAGAGCTGCTTTTCATGATCAACCCCCGATTCTCCCGACCGGCGCGTTGGCGCGCGCCGACCGCAGACCCATTCGCTCGCGCACGCGCCCCCGCGCGGCGAGCAAACATTCAGACTAGGTAGATTGAGGAGAAAAGGTTGACGATTCCAGACCTTCGGCGGGCCGCGGCGCCGATTTTGGCGGGGGTGTGGTTATTGGGACACGGTCGCTCTTTTCCCTCCCCCCGCGAGCGAAGCGAGCGGTGGGGAGGGTGGCGAGCGTAGCGAGCCGGGTGGGGGGTCTTCTTTATTTGGATTTGGCCGCTGTGCGCCGAGCACAAGCCTCCCACCCCTGACCCCTCCCCACCATTCGCTTCGCGAATGGGGGGAGGGGAACCAAGAGATCGGCGGGAGGCCTACGCGCCTCTTCTGTTCTGGCGGTTGTTGACGAGGTCGTCGACCACCGCCGGATCCGCCAAGGTCGAGACATCGCCGAGGTTGCCGTGTTCGTCCTCGGCGATCTTGCGCAGGATGCGGCGCATGATCTTGCCCGAGCGCGTCTTGGGCAAACCGGGCGCGAACTGAATGAGATCCGGCGAGGCGATCGGCCCGATCTCCTTGCGTACCCACGAGGTGAGTTCCGTGCGCAAATCCTCGCTCACCTGCTCGCCCGCCATCAGGGTGACGTAGGCGTAGATGCCCTGCCCCTTGATGTCGTGCGGATAGCCGACCACCGCCGCCTCGGAGACCTTCGGATGCGCGACGAGCGCGCTCTCGACTTCCGCGGTGCCGAGCCGGTGCCCGGCGACGTTGATCACGTCGTCGACGCGCCCGGTGATCCAGTAGTAGCCGTCGGCGTCGCGCCGGCAGCCGTCGCCGGTGAAATATTTGCCCGGGTAGCTCTTGAAGTAGGTGTCGATGAAGCGCTGGTGGTCGCCGTAGACGGTGCGCATCTGGCCCGGCCAGGAGTCGGCAATGCACAGGTTGCCCTGCGCTTCGCCTTCGAGTTCCTTGCCGTCCGCATCGACGATGACCGGCTCAATGCCGAAGAACGGCAACGTCGCCGAGCCGGGCTTGAGCTTGATCGCGCCCGGCAGCGGCGTGATGAGAATCCCGCCGGTCTCGGTTTGCCACCAGGTGTCGACGATGGGGCAGCGCCGCTCGCCGACCACGCGGTGATACCACTCCCACGCCTCCGGATTGATCGGCTCGCCCACGGTGCCGAGCAGGCGGAGCGACCTGCGGCTCGTCCTCTTCACCGGGTCCTCGCCCGCCTGCATCAGCGCGCGGATCGCCGTCGGCGCCGTGTAGAAGGTGTTGACCTTGTGTTTGTCGACCACCTCCCAGAAGCGCGACACGGTCGGATAATTCGGCACGCCTTCGAACATCAGCGTGGTCGCGCCGTTCCCGAGCGGGCCGTAGACGATGTAGCTGTGGCCGGTCACCCAGCCCACGTCGGCGGTGCACCAGTAGATGTCGCCGTCGTGATAATCGAACACGTAGTGGTGCGTCATCGCCACGAACACGTGATAGCCGCCCGTCGTGTGCAGCACGCCCTTGGGCTTGCCGGTCGAGCCGGACGTGTAGAGGATGAACAGCGGATCCTCGGCGTTCATCTCCTCGCACGGACAATCGGCCGAGGCCTTGCGCACCACCTCATCGTAATAGACGTCGCGTCCCGGTTTCATGTTCACGGGCGCGCCGGTGCGGCGCACCACGATCATGGTGGTGACCCCGCCGGCCTTCTCGGCGGCCGCGTCGGCGTTGGCCTTGAGGGGCACCTTGCGGCCGCCGCGCAAACCTTCGTCGGCGGTGATGATGACGGGCGACTGCGCGTCCTCGAGACGGCCGGCCAACGAGTCGGGCGAGAAGCCGCCGAACACGACCGAGTGGATCGCGCCGATGCGCGCGCACGCGAGCATCGCGGCCGCCGCCTCGGGAATCATCGGCAGATAAATGGTGACGCGATCGCCCTTCTTGACGCCGCGGCTCTTGAGCACGTTGGCAAGGCGGCACACCTCTGCGTGCAGCTCGCGATAGGTGATATGCGCGTCGTCCTTGGGATCGTCGCCTTCCCAGATGATGGCGACGCGATTGGCGTGCTTGGCGAGATGGCGATCGAGACAGTTGTAGGCGACGTTGGTGGTGCCGTCCTCGAACCATTTGATCGAAACGTTGTGCGGGGCGAACGAGGCGTTCTTCACCTTCGTGTACGGCTTGAACCAGTGGATGCGTTTGCCTTCGTCGCCCCAGAATCCATCGGGGTCGGCAATCGAACGCTCGTACATCGCGCGATATTTGGCTTCGTCGGCATAAGACCGCGTACGCCACTGCGCCGGGACGTCGTAAACCTTCTCCGCAACCTTCCCTGTCAGGGTCTCGTTCATTGGCCTCCTCCACGCCGGCGCGAGCGATCCGCCGCGCGGCAGCTAGGGTCCCGATTCCGAAGTTCGCCCCACCTTGCAGCACGCTCCGAGGCGAACTTCGGAATCGAAGGACACTAGCAAGTTCATGATTCTAGTGCCGCTTTGAACCCGAAGTTCGCAACGCGACTTGCGGCAACGTTGGGCGAACTTCGGGTTCGCGGCACTAGGGTTGATTGCCGCTATTATGCGCCGCAGCGCGGCGCCGACAAGGCACAGTACGTCACACTTTGGTCGCGGACGCGGCGGCGCGGCACACGCGCGTTCATCGCGACCTTATCCGTGCTATCTCAGTGCCTCATATTGCGAGGAACTCGAATGCCGTCCGTCAACCCCGACCGTCTGCTAGGCGACCTTTACGAGCTGCGCAAGATCGGCGCCTATAAGACCGGCGTGCACCGGCCGACGCTTTCGCCCGAGGACGTCGAGTCGCGGCAATGGCTCGCCGAGCGCATGCAGCGCGCCGGGCTCGAACCGGTGATCGACGGCATCGCCAACGTGCTGGGTTTCTCCCGCGCGAGCGGCCGCAAGATGCTGGCCGGCTCGCATATCGAGACGCAGAACCACGCGGGCTGGCTCGACGGCGCGCTCGGCGTCATCTACGCGCTCGAGGCCGCGCGCGCCTTCGCCGAAGATCCGGCTTGCGCCGGCCTTGGCGTCGACGTCGTGGCGTTCGCCGACGAAGAAGGCCACTTCGGCAATTTCATGGGCAGCCGCTCGTTCATCGGCGTGCTGGGCGAAGAAGACATCGACAAGGCGCGCGACCGCACCAACGGCACGGCGATGCGCGAGGCGCTGGCGAAGGCCGGCTATGCGGGGCGTCCGCGCCTCGCGATCGATCCGTCGCGCTACGCCGGTTATTTCGAGGCGCATATCGAGCAGGGCGATACGCTCGAAACGAGCGGGCTCAACATCGGCGTCGTCACCGCGATCGTCGCCATCCGGCAGTATCGCCTGCGCGTCACCGGCGAGCAGAACCACGCCGGCACGGCCTCGATGGCGCGGCGGCGCGACGCGGGACTAGCATTGGTGCGGCTGCTCGCGGCGATCGACCGGCGCTTTCCCGAGGTCGCCGGCGCGCGCAGCGTCTGGACCACCGGCCGCATCACGCTCGACCCCGGCGACCCGAGTATCGTGCCGGGCGGCGCCGAGGCGCTGTTTCAGTTCCGCGACAGCGATCCGGCGCTGCTCGAGCGCATGCATGCGGCGCTCGTCGATCTGGTCGCGCAGGCAAACCGCGACGGCCGCTGCCCGATCGAGCTGGTGTCGATTTCCGCGAGCACGCCGGCCGTGATGGACGAGCGGTTTCAGGCCGCGCTCGATGAGGCGGCCGAACGCCACGCGCCCGGCAAGCACACGCGCATGCCGAGCGGCGCCGGGCACGACGCGCAATACCTCGCACGCAAGGTCCCGTCCGCCATGATGTTCGTGCCGAGCATCGCCGGCATCAGCCATCACTGGGCCGAGAACACCAGCGACGCCGACATCGTGCTGGGCGCACGGGTATTTGTTGATGCGATCGCGGATGTGTTGAAGAGTGCGTAGGATGGGTTGACGCCCGACGCTCCGCCCCCTCCCCATCCCTCCCCCGCAAGCGCAGGGCTGTCCGGGGAATGATTCACAATGTCGCAGGGCATGCCCGATCCAACCAGCGCGAACCGGGTACTTTCTGGTTGTCACGACTCAGAAAGGGACCGGGCATGCGACACCGCGATAGCATCTTTGCGAGGCTCCTCAAACCGATCGACCGGCGGCAGTTTCGCGCGATTGTGGA
>Ga0153928_1000031_pt1 | contig 72541 bp, 65 predicted proteins | sample TSNJ012MetaG_FD_106656 | JGI IMG/M metagenome (GOLD analysis project Ga0153928, IMG submission 106656) | Attine ant fungus gardens microbial communities from New Jersey, USA - TSNJ012 MetaG | ecosystem: Host-associated > Fungi > Mycelium > Unclassified | place: USA: New Jersey, Wharton State...
GACAAATCCGCCGGACCGATCACCATGCGCGACGGCCTCGACCGCTTCAACGGCATCTTGGACGGCTTCCAACTCGCCAAAGATGTGTGCTCAAGTTAGCCCCCTTGCGGGAGAGGGCTACGTCGGACGATCGACAAACTCCGTTGGGTGAGGGGTGCCTACCTCCGACCCCTCACCCAATCGAGATTGTTGCACCACCTGAGCAGCCCTCTCCTGCAAGGGAGAGGGCGCCACAAGGCGCGCCGTGCGTTGGAGAGGCCAAATTCGGCGGCGCCGTATCAAAACAAAATTACCCGGGGAACTATCATGAACGTCGTGCGTGCCCTTCTTGCCTCTCTCATCGCGGCCTGCCTCTGGACCGGCGCCGCGTGCGCCCAGGACTATCCCAATCGTCCCGTCACGATGCTGGTGGCGTTCCCGCCCGGCGGCGCCGACGACGCCACCGCGCGCATCCTCCAGGACCCGCTGCAAAGGGCGCTGGGCCAGCCGATCGTGATCGAAAACGTCGCCGGCGCCGGCGGCATGCTCGCCGCCGCCAAGGCCGCCAAGGCCGCGCCCGACGGCTACACCATCCTGCTGCACCAGAACTCGCTGGCGGCCGGCGTGACGCTCTATCCCGGCCGCGTCGACGCGGAAAAAGAGTTCGTCGCGATCGGACTGGTCAACACCGCCGCCGGAGTCCTGGCCGCGCGCGGGGACCTGCCGCCGAACAATTTCGACGAGCTTCTGCGCTGGATCAAAACGCCCGGACTGAACATCAAGTTCGGCCATCCGGGCGTCGGCTCATGGGGTCATTTGGCCGGCGTGCTGATCGTGCAGGAGCTGGGCATGCCGGTCACGCAGATCCCCTATCGCGGCGCCGGGCCGGTGCTGATCGACCTCTTGGGCGGGCAAGTAGACATGGGCGTGCAATCCGCCATCGCCGACGCGGCCTTGATCAGGGACGGAAAGCTCAAAGGCTACGCCATCGTCGGCAGGAAACAATTCGCCGGCCTGCCGGGCCTCAAGACCCTGGCCGAGCTCGGGCACCAAAAGCTCGACTTCGATTTCTGGCACGCGCTGTTCGCGCCCGCCGGAACGCCGCGCCCGATCGTCGACAAGCTCAACGCCGCGCTGCGCACGGCGGTCGCCGACCAGCGGCTGCTCAAGACCTATGCCGAGGGCGGGATGGACCGATATCCCGACGAGGAGATGACCCCCGAAGCCGCCGCCGCGCTGCTCAAGCGCGAGATCCCGCTGTGGGGCGACGTGATCCGCACGAACCATATCAGCGGCCAGTGACGATCTGACCGCGACTCTCGACATTTGTATTTGTGCCCTCTCCCCTTGCGGGAGAGGGCAGCTCAGGCGGAACAACAATCTCGATTGGGTGAGGGGTGATGGCAGGTCCCCCTCACCCAACGGGGCTTGTTGAGCGTCTGGAGCAGCCCTCTCCCACAAGGGGAGAGGGCGCCACAACAGGCGCCGCGCTTGAGGAGAGTCCAAGTTCAACAGTGGCCGGATCAAACAAATCAGCCTGGGGAACTATCATGAACGTCATGCGTAGCCTTCTTGTTTCCCTCATCGCGGCCTGCCTGTGGCTAGGCGCCGCTGGTGCCGAGACCTATCCCGATCGCCCCGTCACCATGGTTGTGGCGTTCCCGCCCGGCGGCGCCGACGACGCCACCGCGCGCATCATCCAGGACGCCATGCAGAAGGCGCTCGGCCAGCCGATCGTGATCGAGAACGTGGGCGGCGCCGGCGGCATGCTCGCCGCCGCCAAGGCCGCCAAGGCCGCGCCCGACGGCTATACGATTCTGCAGCACCAGAACGCACTCGCGGCCGGCATGGCGCTTTATCCCAACCGCACCTTCGACGCGGAAAAGGATTTCGTCGCCATCGGCCTGATCAATACCGCCGCCGGCGTCCTGGCGGGACGCCCGGACCTGCCGCCGAACGATTTTGACGAACTGCTGCGCTGGATGAAACAGAACGGGCAGAACGTCAAAGTCGGGCATCCCGGCGTCGGCTCGTACGGTCATTTGGCCGACATCCTGATCATGCAGGAGCTCGGCGTGACGGTCACCCAGGTTCCCTATCGCGGCGCCGGTCCGGCGCTGGTCGACCTGTTGGGCGGCCAAGTGGACTTGAGCCCGATCTCGGCCATCGTCGCCGGGCCGCTGGTCCGCAGCGGCAAGCTGAAGGTCTATGCCACCATCGGCGGAAAACGTTTCGGCGGCTTGCCGCAGCTCAAGACCTTGGGCGAGCTCGGCTACAAGAAGCTCGACTTCGATTTCTGGCACGCGCTGTTCGCGCCCGCCGGCACGCCGCGCCCGATCGTCGACAAGCTCAACGCCGCGCTGCGCACGGCCCTCGCCGACCCCAAGGTGCGCAAGACCTTCGCGGACGGCGGCATGGACGAATACCCGGACGCCGAGATGACACCCGAGGCAGCCGAGGCGCTGCTTAAGAGCGAGATCAGGTTCTGGGGCGACGTCATCCGCGACAACCACATGGTGGGGCAGTAGGGTTGTAGCCCGGATGAGCGAAGCGAAATCCGGGGTCGGATCAAATGGTCAGATACCGGCGCAACCGTATCGAAGGCGGGACATTCTTTTTCACGCTGACACTGCAAGATCGGGGCTCAACGATTCTCGTCGATCACATCGGCGACCTTCGGATGGCGTTCCGCGCAACGCGGGAAGCAAGGTCGTTTACGATGGACGCAATCGTGATCCTGCCAGACCATCTTCATGCGATCCTGACCTTGCCGCAAGACGATGCTGATTTCGCAGGACGTTGGCGGCGGATCAAAGGCGACTTTAGCATGCGCCTTCTGCGTCGCGGGCTCGATATCAAAAGGCACGCGAACGGCGAACTCGCGTTATGGCAACGTCGGTACTGGGAGCATACAATCCGGGATGATACAGATTTCGCCCGCCACGCCGACTACATTCATTACAATCCTGTAAAACATGGGTTCGTGACCCAAGTTCGTGATTGGCCGCACTCTTCGTTTCATCTTTACGTACGACGCGGAATCGTGCCGGCGGATTGGGCGGGCAACGTGGAGGAGACAAAATCAGCATATGGAGAGCGTCGGGAATGACCGGGCATGTGTTTGTCGGCGAGCATCCCGGATTTCGCTTCGCTCATCCGGGCTACTGCACGGCTACTCCGCCTTGAGCCCCGCGGCCTTGATGACCGGGCCCCACTTGGCCATCTCGCCCTTGAAGAAGGCGGCGCATTCCTCGGGCGAATTGCCGATCGGCACGTAGGCGATCGCGGCGAGCTTCTCTTTCACGTCGGGCTGTGCCAGCGCGGCGACGACGAGGCCGTGCAGCTTGGCCGTGATCTCCTTGGGCGTGCCGGCGGGCACGACCACCGCGGTCCAGGTGAAGCCCTCGACTTCGGGGAAGCCCGCCTCCGCCATGGTGGGAACGTCCGGCAGGGTCGGCGCGCGTTCCTTGCCGGTGACGGCGAGCGCGCGCAGCTTGCCGTCCTGGATCAGCGGCACCGCGGGCGCGAGCGCGCCGAACGAGATCGGCGTGTGGTTGGCGACGGTCGCCAGCACGGCGTTGCCGCCGCCTTCGAACGGCACGTGCACGAGATCGAGCTTGAGCTCGTGCTGGAACAGCGCGCCGACGAGTTGCGGCGGCGTGCCGGTGCCGGGCGAGGCATAGCTGAATTTGCCGGGCGTCGCGCGGATCAAATCGACCAGCTCCTTGACGCTATGCGCCGGCACCGACGGATGGACGCCGAGCACCACCGGCGTCATGGCGGCGAGCGTGACCGCGTCGAAATCCTTGAGCGGATCGAACGGCACGTGCTCGAACAGGAACGGATTGTTGGTGAGGTTGCCGCCGGTCACCAGCACGGTGTAGCCGTCGGGCGGCGATTGCGCGGCGCGGCCGGTGCCGATGTTGCCGCCCGCGCCCTTCAGGTTCTCGACGAAGAAATTCTGGCCGGTCGCTTCGGCAAGCTTCTGCCCGATCAGGCGCGCGAAAATGTCGGTTGGGCCGCCGGGCGCAAAGCCGACGATCAGCTTGACCGGCCGCGTGGGCCAGGTCTCGGCGGCGGCACCGGAGGCGAGACTCGCGGCCAACAGGCCGAGCGCCAGCAGCAAATATTTTTTCATTGTGCGTTCCTGCCGGAAGGCCGTTGCTGCGAGGAGCGCAGCGACGAAGCAATCCAGGGCGTCACTTGCGGCCCCTGGATTGCTTCGGCACTTCGCGCCTCGCAATGACGCAAATCCGTGGACCCGGCCGCTACGCGGAGCGTGATGACTTTTCTTCGAATCGTCATCCCGCTCTAACTTATTGTTGGAGCATGATCTTTTCCGAAAACCGGTATCCACTTTTCGGGATCATGCTCTAGCCCATCCTACGAATCCTCTCGTCCTCCTCCGCCTCGGCAAGGGCGATCGCCTTTGCGAGCGCACGCGACAGCGCCTTGGCGGATTCGAGCGTGAGCTCGGCCGCGGCGCGCGCGCCGGGGCCGAGCGCCTCGTTGACGAAGTCGATGGTGATCGCCTCTTCCAAGAGTGCGTGATGCGGGTGGTCGTAGGAGACGACCGCATGGGTGAGGTCGAACCAGCCGTCCTCCCCCTTGCCGGCGCCCTCGGCGGCGACGATCTCGACGATCGACGTACACATGGGAAACCTTATTGTTTGCACATGATCTTTTCCGAAAACCGGTTCCCACTTTTTCGGGATCATGCGCTATTTGCTTATGTGTTTTTCCAGGAACGCCCACACCTTCTTCCAGCCGTCGAGCGCCTGTTCCACCCGGTAATTCGGCCGGTCGTAATAGAAGAAGCCGTGGCCGGCGCCGTCGTAGCGGTGGAACTCGTAGTTCTTGCCGTGCTTCTTGAGCTCCGCCTCGTGCTGGTCCACTTGCTCCGGCGTGGGCGCGCGGTCCTCGTTACCGAACAACCCGAGCAGCGGGCACGACAGGTCCTTGGTGAACTCGATCGGCGCCGTCGGATATTTGTCGGTCAGCTCCTCCTTGCTCATCACTACGCGTCCGCCCCATAGCTCGCAGCACGCGTCGATGCTCTTGGTCTTGCAGGCGTAGAGGAACGCCTGGCGGCCGCCCGAGCAGGTGCCCCACACGGCGACCTTGCCGTTGAGCCACGGCTGATGGCGCAGCCACTGCACGGCGCCCTCGGTATCGCCCACGACCTGCGCGTCGGGCACGCCGCCCGCGGCGCGCACCTTGGCGGCGACGTCGTCCGCCTTGCCTTCGCCGGTGCGGTGATAAAGGTTGTGGCTGATCGCGGCATAGCCGTGATGGGCGAACCGGCGCGTCGTCTCGCGGTAGAACTCGTCCCAGCCGGGCATATGATGAATCAGCACGACACCCGGGAACGGCCCCGCCCCGAGCGGCCGCGCCACATAGGCCGAGATCCATTCGCCCTTGTCGCCGGCGATCGACGTGGTCTGCGCAATCATGCCTTCGTAGGCCATGGGTTCCTCCTGTTTTCGTAGGGCGGGTTAGCCGAAGGCGTAACCCGCCATGACAAAGACGGCGGATTACGCCCCGCATTCGCGGGGCTAATCCGCCCTACGTATCACCGCACGAACTTATACCGGAACCGGTCGCCGTCCGCCTCGATGCGCCCCGTGGTCGGATGGGGGAAATGGATCGGCAGCACGAAGGTGCCGGTGCCGGCCGTGCTAGTCAGGAACTTCCGGCGCGAGCGCTCGGCTTCCTTGGCGTCCCAGTCGAAGATGGTCGACCATTGGGGTTCGCGGCACTGCAGCACGTGGTGCATGAGGTCGCCGATGACGACCGCCTCCTGCCCGCGCGAGCGGATGTTGACGCAGCAGTGGCACGGCGAATGGCCCGGCGTGGGCGTGAGCCAGAAGGTGTCGTCGAGCTGATAATCGTCGTCGACGAGCAGCGCCTGGCCGGCCTTGACGATCGGCTCGCAGTTGTAGCCCCACACGTTGCCGCCGCCGCCCGGCCGGTTCTCGCCGCGTTTGTTGGATTCCTCCCAGGCGGCGTATTCGCCCTTGTGGAAAATGTATTTCGCCTTCGGGAAGGTCGGCACCCAGCGGCCGTTGCGCAGCATCGTGTTCCAGCCGGTGTGGTCGATGTGCAGGTGCGTGCAGAACACGTAGTCGATGTCCTCGACCTTGAGGCCCTCGGCGGCGAACCCGTCGAGCCACGGCTTCTTCGGGAAGTCGAACGGCGGCGGATAGCCCTTGTCCTCGCCGGTGCAGGTATCGACCAAAATCGTGTGCTTGGGCGTGCGCACCACGTAAGTCTGGTAGGTGATGACCATCAGGCCGGAGGCCGGGTCGAACACTTCGCTGTCCATTTCGGCGAGATGGCGTTTGCCGATTTCCGGATCGTAGCCGACGAACATGTCCTCGGGCTTTCGCCACGGCCCGTCGCGCTCGATGATGCTGGTGATGGTGACGTCGCCGATGGTCAGTTTTTTCATGCTGCTTTCTTCCCAGGTGAAGCCACAGCCGCGGCCTTCGTATTTGTGCCCTCTCCCCCTGAGGGAGAGGGCATCTCAGGCCGTTCGGCAATCTCGATTGGGTGAGGGGGTGGAGCACAACCCCTCACCCGACAGAGCTTGTTGGCAGTTTGGAGTTGCCCTCTCCCGCAAGGGGAGAGGGCGCAATTACGACCACCTCGCCTGTTGCTGGCCCTACGCCGCTGCCGCCGCCACCGCCTTCTCGTTCGTCCCCGTCTCCGGCATCAGGGCGGCGGCCTTGAACCCTGCGTACACCTTGGGCACCGTCGCCTTCACGTCGGTGATCGGCAGCCCGTGAGTCGGCCCGATCGTTTTCACCCCGAGCCGCGCGATCAGATGGTCGAGCCGGTCGCAATAGACGTTCATGTCGGCGAATTTGGTCCAGAACAGCGCGAGGTCGGCGAAGGTCGACGATACGTCGGGCAGGTCGAGCGACACCGCTTCTTCCGCCACGAGGCCGCAGTGGCCGTCTTCGTGATAATGGCTGTAGGCAAAACCGTCGCCCGGGAACAGCACGCGCTCGCGCGTGTCGAATCCCCACCAGGTGGTGCGCAGATCGCGGATCACCGGCTCGACCGCCATGAAGCTGCGGCCGCCGAGATCGATCTCGTCGCCCTCGTTCATCGAGCGCATGCGGTGTTCGTAGTGCGGAAACGCGAGGTGATAATCGCTCACGTCGCCGACCAGAATCGACTCGGGATAGGTCTTGAGGATGCGGCCGAGCCCGCCGCAGTGCGGCGTCTCCTGGTGGGTGACGAACAGATATTTGAGCGGCGGCGCGCCGCGGGCGAACAGCTCGTTGAGGTGCCGCTGGATGACGGGAAAATCCTTGGGGTGGCCGGTCTCGACCAGGCACGACGCGTTGTCGCCCGCGATCAGGTAGGCGGCGTTGTAGCCGTGGTAGATCTTGCCCTTGTGGGTCTGTGCCAGGCAGTCGCCGATCCAGAATACGCCGGGCGCAATCTCGCGCGGCATTCGGTCGGCCGGATGCAGGTCGAGTGGATTTCTGTCGCTTGAGGCCCTGTCGAGCATTTCACCGTTCCTCGTCTCTGCCCACGTAACGCGAGACCGCCACGCTCTTGTCGCAAGCCTTCAAGAAGTCATCGAGCATGCGGTAGTGGCGCTCGACCACGTTGCGGCCGGAGAGGATGCAGCCGTAGCCGGGCGCGATGGTCTCGATGTCGTATTTGTCGAACACGTTGCCGATGCCGCGGCGGATCGCATCGGCGGGCGCGCCTTCCAGCCACCAGTAGCGCGTGTTGAGCATGAACGAACGCACGTCGCGGATCGAGGTCGGGTCGTTATCGGCGTCGGTGACGACCCACGGCCCGGTCTCCGCCTCGCGCCAGAGGTGGGTGAAGAGGTCGGAGGAGAACAGCGTGCGGGTGGCGCGGTCGTAGAGCCAGCGCGTCGCAATCAGCCGGATCGGCGCGTTCATCACGTCGATGGCGCGGCCGCCGGTACCGAGCTTGATCACGTCGGCGCGGCTCACCGCCGTGACCTTCATGGAGGCGAGTATGTCCCGGCCGTCCGCCTGGGAACCGAAGTCGAACCACAGCGCCGCGTCGATGTTGCCGGTGTAGCAGGTGTTGACGTTGAAGTGGCCGGCGAAGGTCTCGACGTTGTTGATCGACATGAACTCGTTGAGCCGCAGCGGGAACAGCGAGAGCGGCAGGGAGGGCGCGATCAGGGATTCGATCTGCCCGCGGATCGTGGGCTCGTCCTTGCCGAAGCCGGTGTCGATCAGCATGGCGGCGTCGGGCTCGGTGACGAGGTAGCTGTTGGCGACGGAAAAGCCGCGCGCGCTCGCCGGATAGGAGCTGACGCGGCCGTCGAGGGCGAAGGGGTTCTGCAGCGCGTAGAGCCGGCCTTCGGCGAGGGCGGCAATCCCGCCGGCAAAGGTGGCCGTCTCGCGCGCCGGACGCGGCGCCGCGTGGGTCAGGATGGACATGCCCGGCGAGCTTATCGGCCCGGGATTGTAGGGCGCAATAGCGCGAAGCGCGTATTGCGCCGCTTCGCGGGCAACCGGCGCATTACGGCGCTTCGCGCCTAATGCGCCCTACCGCCCTACTCGTCGTCGTCTTCGGCCGCCTGCAGCATCCGCGGGTCGCGCAGGTCCGGGCGATAGCGCAGGTCGACCGGCTCCAGGAGCAATTGCCGCTGGCGCTCGGCTTGCGCCCGTGCCGCAGCCTTACGCTCGGCATCGAAGGCGATCGCCGCAAGAGAAGGGAGAGGAAGCCTAGTCATGGAAGCCCCCACCGTTCCATTAAGCAGCACAAGGATACTCCCGCGCGAGCCCGCAGGCTGTGCCATTTCTGCAACGTTCAAGATTAATCGTCCCCTGTAGCCCGGATGGACGGCCGCGAAAGCGGGCGGAAATCCGGGAGATTTCCCGCATTCCGCTCCGCTCCATGCGGGCTACAACGCTATTGCGCCCTACGCGCCCGCCACCGCGATCTCGAGCGGGAAGTCGTCGACCACCTCGTGGCCGGTGTCGGTGACGATGAACGTATGGCCAAGGAAAATGCCGAACAGGCCGTCGGGGGTGATCGGATTGGGTTCCGCCATGATGATCATGCCCGGCTTGAGCACGGTCTCGAACTCCGCCGCCGACACGTGCTCGGCGGCCACGTGCGGGTTGTCGGTGACGAGATCGATCCCGTGGCACTGGGTCGGGCGCGACTGATAGCCATTGTCCCGGAAGAACCGGCTCGCAAGCCGCATCGCTTCCGCCGGCTTGCCGGGTGCGATCTCGGCAACGATCCGGCGGTAGCCGGGCAGCGTGATCTCGTTCCAGAACTTCTTCACCATCTCGGTCGGCTCGCCGACGGTGATGGGCGAGCCGACCTGGGCGGTGTAGCCGCGATAGCCGGCGGCAAGCTCCATGTTGATGATGTCGCCCTTCTTGAGCACGCGGCCGGACGGGCGCGGGTTGCCGAAGATCATCGCCGGGTCGGCCATCGGGGTCGAGCCGATGATGAGAAAATCGATGTCGCCGCCGCCCTCGAGAATGGCGGCGCCCGCCGCCGCGCGCAGCTCGTATTCCTTCGCGCCGGGCCGCGCGCGCGCGACCATCGCGTCCATGGCGTCGCGGCACAGTTTGCCGGCCTTGCGCACGCAATCGAGCTCCTCGGCGCTGTGGATCGACAACAGCTCGTGCAGGAAGCCCTTGGTGAACACCAGCTCGGCCTCGGGCAGGTTCTCCTTGAGCACGTTGTACTGATTGACCGGCAGGTAATCGCCGTGGCGCGGATCGACCTCCATGAGACCGATGCGGCCGCGCTCGAGTTTGAGTTCACGGATGCGCTCGACCATGATGTCGGCGTAGCGGCCGCTGCGGCTGTGGCGCACGTCCTTGACCGCCACCTCGACCTGCCGGCGCACCGCTTCGGCGTGCGTGCCGCCCATCGAATAGACCAGCATCGGCTCGCCCTCGAGCGGCACCAGCACGTAGCTCGAGAGTGCGTGCCATTCCCAATGGCCGGTGAGCCACAGCATGCCGCCGCCGAAGCTCCAGTGGCTCGGGCCGCCGGGTACGACGAGCGCGTCGAGCTTGTGCTCGCGCATCTTCGCCCGCAGCGCGCGGTAGCGGCGCTCGTATTCGGCCTTGGAGAACTGCTCCCACACCGCGTCGCGGTAATACGGCGTGTCGCGCATGTTGGCGAACGGCAGCGATTGATCGAGCTTGCCCCGCACCTGCTCCCATGGCTGCGGGCCGATCTGCGGCGGACGGATGTTCATGAGGGGGTCCTTTCGTTCGACTCTGACGCGTCATGCCCCGCGAAAGCGGGGCATCCAGTATCCCCAGTCTCACAGTTTATTTGATAGCTCACGGCGTACTGGATCGCCCGCTTCGCGGGCGATGACGAGCGGCGGATGACACTAATCGACGGGCTGGATGTTCGCGTCCTTGGCGAGCTGCACCGTCGAGGCGAGGTCCTCGCGGAAGAATTTGCCGAACGCCTCGACGCTCATCGTTTCCGGCGAAACGCCGAGCTTTGCGAGCTTCTCGCGCAGTTCCGGCAGCGCGAGCGCCTTCTCGGTGGCATCGTGGATCTTGTCGACGATCTCGCGCGGCGTCTTCACCGGCGCCGACAAGCCCGTCCAGAAGCGGAACACCGCATTCGGATAGCCCGCCTCGACGATCGTCGGCACGTCGGGAAGCAGCGGCATGCGCTGGGGAGAACTCACCGCCAGTATCGCGAGCTTGCCGCTGCCGAGCACCGCGGCCGCGGCCGCCACCGGAATGAAGTAGAAGTCGATGCGCCCGGCCATCACCTCGGTAATGCCGGTCTCGCGGAACGGCACGTGGCGCACGTCGATGTTGGCGGCGAGGCGGAAGCGCTCGGCCGCCATGTGCGAGGAGGAACCGATGCCCGCCGACGCGAACGTCAGGGTTCCGGGCTTCGCCTTGGCGGCGGCCACGAGGTCGGCGACCGTCTTGAACCCGCTTTGGGTCGACGCCACCAGCACGTTGGGCTGAATCCCGAACAAGGCCACCGGAACGAAGTCGTTCAGGGGGTCGTACGGCAGGGTCCGGTGCAGCACCGATTCCGTCGCCATCGACGACGAGCTCGTCACCAGGGTGTAGCCGTCCGGGTCCGCCCGGGCGACCTGGGCAAAGCCGAGGGTTCCGCCCGCGCCCGGCCGCACCTCGATGACCATCGGCTGGCCGAGGTTTTGCGCGACCTGATCGGTGACGACGCGGCCGACCGTGTCCGAGGCGCTGCCGGCGGCGAACGGGCTGATCACGCGGATCGGCCGGGTCGGCCACTGCTGGGCCTCGGCCGCCACGGCGGCGGTAATCACGACGGCGACGGCGGCAAGGACACGCACACGAGACATCATCGTCGGATTATGTCGCAACCGCAGGGGTTTGCCTACCGGCCCGTGTCGGGTCGGTTAACCAATTCGCTGCCCGAATTGGCGCACGTGTCTCGTCATTGCCAGGCGGCCTTCGGGGCCGTTTTTTTCATTGAAGAACGCCGACGCAGAGCGTCGGCTATGCGCTGGCGGCAAATCAAAAAATGATGCTCGGGTTGCGGATGCTCTGATCGCAGTCGATCAGATTCACCTGCTTGGCCTGGATCTTCCAGCCCTCGCCGTCGCGCACGACGCGGTGTCCCGCCCAGCCCGTCAGGATGCGGGTCTCGTCGCCCCAGAACTCGCTGATGAGGAAATTCGAGCGCAGCATGCGCACGTCCGTGCGCGCGGTGGCGAAGACTTCCACGTTCGTTATCAGGCGCACCGTGCGCGAGGCCGGCGCCTGCGACCAGGCGAACCCGGTGCGCAGGCGAAAGATGCGATCCTCGAGACGCCGGCGGTCGTCGAACATCACCGCGATTTCGCGCCGCGGATCGCCGGCGTCGGACGTCGAGGGCACCCAGTAGATGCACGCCGCCGCGTAGAGCGCGAGCCAGTCCTCGTACCTGAGCTGATCGAGCAGCCGCGCCTCGCGCTCGAGCAGCATGCGAAAAGCCTCGCGCACGGCGGGATCGCCGACGGCGCGGGCATCGTCCTGCCAACCGGAGAAATTCGCGATCAGCTCGCGATAGAGCGCGTCGCTGACGTAATCGGCGGGCCGCTCCTTCTCGCGCGAGGCCGTCGCCATGTCACGGTTCCCGCCGGATCGCGAGGTTGAGGCGCGACTTCATCAGTCGCTTCCACTCCTTGACGTGTTCGCGCATGAACGCCTCGTCGGTCGCGGGCGCGGTGATCGTTCCGTCGCCGTGAGTCTTGACGCGGCCGGGAATGCCGAGCCCGCGGTGCATGTAGACCCATTCGTCTTCGATCGCCATCAACCCGCGCTGCACCTGCTCGAAGTTGGCGACGTCGTCGACCTCGCCGAAATTGGGAAAGGCCTCCTGGGTGCGCATGCGCAGCGCGTTGATGTCGGTCACGGCGTCGCCCAGCTCGCCCGTGTCGTCGACGATCATGGTGCCGTACCAGATGGCGTTGGTCTCGCCGACGCCGATCGGCTCGAACACCTGGATGTGGTTGCCGAGCAGCGAGAAGTTGGGAAATACGTTGATGTTGACGGGCTCGGAGCCGGCGAGGTCGAGCAGCGCAAGGGCGCGCTCGCGCCCGTAGCGTCGGATGAAGTCGGCCTCGTAGGATTCCATGCCGGGCTGCGCCGCTTCCAGCGCCCACAGGCCACCCGGCCGCTTCTCCAGGTTGGGCCGCTTGTCCTTGTAGTGATTGCCGTGGCCGGTGTAGCGCATGTACATCGCCAGGCTGTCGGGCGACTCGCGATAGTACGCCATGCCCTTGGCGTTATCGCCGGCCAAGCGGTTCTCCGTTTCCAACAGCGAGCGATGCGAATAGGCGACGTGATAACCGTCGCACGAATTATCGTAAGCGAGCTTCCAGTTGCCCTTGTATTTGAACCGGTTCGCCTCGCACACCACGACCTTGCCGCCCGGATTGCGGTCGAGCCACTCGTCGATGACGGGAGCGATGGGGCCGAGGTGCTCGGAGAGCGGCAGCGCGTCCATGTTGAGCGTGGCAAAAATGAAGCCGCGATAGGATTCGACCCGCGGGACCTGGGCGAGGTTGTATTTGGCGTCCCGCATGTCGGCGGCGTAGCCCTCGGGCCAGGGCACGCCGCGCAGCTTGCCGGTGTTGAGAAAATTCCAGCCGTGGTACGGGCACTGGAACGATTTGCTGTTGCCCCTGTCCCAGCGGCACAGCGTGGTGCCGCGATGGGTGCAGCGGTTGTAAAGTGCGCGGATCGTTCCGTTCGCATCGCGCACGATGATGAGCGGACGCAGCCCAAGCCGTCGCGTGATGAAGTCGTTGTCGTTGGGGATCTCGCTTTCGTGCGCGAGGTAGGTCCAGGTGCCGCCGAAGACGTGGGTCATCTCGGCTTCAAAGATCGCAGGATCGGTGTAGATCAGGCGGTGGACGCGATCTTCCTGCACGAGGTAATCCCAATCGTAGAGCGCGGTCGCGCCGAGCCGGCTCGGGGCCGAAGCGATTTTTTCCAACGTCGTCATGACCCGTTCCTCGCCTGAATCGACCGAGCAGCGTCTTGCTGGAGCACGATCTTTTCCGAAAACCGGTACCCACTTTTCGGGATCATGCTCTAGAAAAAATCGAAATACTCGTTCTGCTCCCAAGCGCTCGGTTCGTCGCTGTCCGGCGAGGTTCCCGCTTCCTCGAGCGCGCGCAGATATCGGCCCACTTCGGTCCGTTTGAGCTTCAGGAAGTAGTCGATGAAGGTATCGCCGAGCGCGCGGCGGAACAACGGCTCCTTATCGAGCGCGTCGAGCGCTTCCGGCAGGCTCTTGGGCAAGAACGGCCGCTTCGCGGCGTAGGGCTCGTCGTCCGGCGGCGGCGGTTCGAGCCCGCCTTCGATGCCGGCGAGCCCGGCGACGACCTGCGCGAGCACGTAGAGGTACGGGTTGGCGGCGGGCTCGCCGATCCGGTTCTCCAGCCGCGTCGCCGGATCGCCGGGGCCGCCCAGCACGCGGATCATCGCGCCGCGGTGGTCGTAGGCCCATGTGGTGCGATCGGGCGCGAGCGAGTTGGGCCGGAAGCGGCGATAGCCGTTGACGGTCGGCGTTGCGAACGCGGCGCTGGGCACGCCGTAGGCGAGCAGGCCGGCGACATACGCGCGGCCGAGCGGTGAGATGACGTCGCCGGGCGTCTGCGGCGTGAAAAGGTTGGCGCCGGTGCGCGCGTCGACGAGCGACTGATGCAAATGCCAGCCGTTGGAATAATAGCCCTTGAGCGCCGGCCGGCACATGAAGGTCGCGAAATAGCCGAGGCGGCGGCACACCTGCCGGGTCGCGGTACGGAACAGCAGCACGTTGTCGGCGGCCTCGAGCGCGCGGCACGGCGCAAAGGTGCATTCGACCTGGCCCGGTCCCCATTCATTCTCGAGCGAGCGCAGGTCGAGCCCGAGCGCCTCGAACGCGTCGCCGAGCGCGCCGAACACCGGCTGCATCAGGTCCATGTTGGATTCGGAGTGATAATGATAGCCGGGCTCGGCCGGGCACGTTCTGATCGGCCGGCCGCGCACGCCCGGCGCGCCCACGTGCTCGTCGCTCAGATGGTCTTCCGCGACGCGCAGCAGGTACCACTCGATTTCCGTGCCGACGGCGCAGTCGTATCCGCGCTCGGAGAGCCGGCGCAGCGCCCGGCGCAAGAGCTGGCGCGGCGAGAAGTGGAACGGCCGGCCGTCGTTGAAATATTCGTCGCACAGAACCCACCCGACGCCGGGCGCCCACGGCAGCGTCCGGAAGGTCGCCGGATCGGGCACGATGGTGAGATTGGGCGAGCCGGTCATTTCGGCGAGCCCCATGCCGCCGCCGCGGGTGAAGGAGGCGAAAACGCGCGCGCCGGCGGAATCGAGCGTCGTGGTGGCGACGCCGATGTTGTGGCCGGCCGTCAGCGCGGAGATGAAAGCGGGAATCGTCAGCGTCTTTGCGCGCGAATAACCGTGCACGTCGCCCCAGGCGAGCCGCACGTAGCGAATTTTCTGCGCCTTGAGCCGGCGCTGCATGTCGCGGGCGAGCCGTTTCTGCTCGTCGCTCCACAATCCGTGACGCTCGATGAAGGGAAGCTGCTCGCTCATCGGCAAACGGCTCAGGCGGTGCCGTTGATGGCGAAATCGAAGATGTGGAAGTTGCGCAGTCCCCCGTTCGCCGCGCGCGCCGCATAACCGGCATTGAGCGGACGGTTCAAGATGAAGGGCACGCGGCTTTCCGCGAGCCCGCCGTGGGTGCGCAGCTTGTGTCCGGCAAGCGCCGCAACATCGTGCCCCGCGGGCGTCGTGCCGATGCAGGTCTCGCCGTCGGAGATCACGACCACGTCGCCTTCGCGGTCGAGCGGCAGGTCGAAGAGGCGCGCCGCGGTCTCTTTGTCGTACACCGCCTCGATCCCAGGCAGGTCCCGCGCGAGCCGCATCACCGCCGCGCGGTCCGCGCCGCGGCAATAGACGCGCACGAAGCTGCCGAGCGCGCCGTGGTGCGCGACAAAATAATCGGTGATCGGGCAGATCACGGTGGTCGTGCCCGCGCCGAACGCGCGGTCGAGTTCGTCCTGCAACCACACCGCCTTGAGCGAGCCGTCCGGGTTCGCCTTTTCCCGCATGCCGTGGTCGGACACGATGCCGACCACCGCGCCGAGTTCATCGAGCCGCCCGAACAGCGCGTCCATGTCGTGATAATAGCGGTTCGCTTCCGGCGTACCCGGCGCGTAGGTATGCTGGATATAGTCGGTCAGCGACAAATACATGATGAGGGGCCGCTGCGTTTCGAGCAGCCTGACGCCCGCGGCAAGCACGAACAGCGAGAGCTCCGGCGAATACATGTCGGGCAGCGGCATGCCGACAAGCCCGAGCGCGTTATCGATCCCGTTCTCCTCTTGGCTGCAGCGGTCGGCCTTTTCCGACGAGAAATTGATCCCGCCGCCGGCGAGGTCCATGTCCTTGCCGAGCTGCTGGCGCAGCTTGTCCTTGGCCGTGATCGCCGCGACCTTGGCGCCGTGCCGCGAGAACGCCGCCAGGATCGTCGGCGCGCGCATCAGCTCGGGGCCGGTCATCACCACGGCGCGCCCGCTCCCGGGCTCGAGATAGAAGTTGCCGGAAATGCCGTGCACCGACGGCGGACTGCCGGTGACGATCGACACGTTGTTGGGGCAGGTGAAGCTCGGGATCACGCACTGGGCGACGGCGGAAAACCCGCTGCGCATGAAGCGCGCGGTGTTGGGCACGACGCCCGCTGCCAGCGCGCAGTCGAGATAGTCGGGATCGCCGCCGTCGTTGCACACGACCACCACCGGCCGCTCCGGAAACCGGTAGCGCACGCCGTTGACGTCGAGGGAGGCTGGGACGGATGTCATTCGCTTATTGATAGGGCGCAATAGGCGAAGGCCGTATTGCGCCGGGATCATGCACGCCATGCGCCCTACGCTATCTTTGCATACCGCGGCAAGCGGCGTATCCTCAGCCACCCCCACGGAGTCCCAGCCATGCAGCAACCCAGCGCTGAAACCCCCATCAAGGCCTATTGGCAGCCCGGCTGCACCAGCTGCCTCCGCATGAAGGAGTTCCTGGCGCGCCACGGCGTGCCGTTCGTCTCGGTCAACGTGCTCGAAAGTGAAGAGGGCTTCGCCGAACTGGCGGCGCTCGGGCTGCGCACGGTGCCGATCGTGCGGCGCGGCACCGACTGGGCCAACGGCCAAGTGCTGCGGGACGTGGCGCGGGTCGCCGGCATCCCGTGGGGCGGCGCACCGATGCTCCCCGTGCCCGAGCTGTGCGACCGTCTCGTCGAAATCCAGACCACCGCTCAGCGGCTGTTTGCGCAAATCCCGGACGCGGCGCTCGGCACCCTGCTGCCGAACCGGCCGCGCAGCTACGCGCAGCTCGCCTATCACATCTTCAATATCGCCGACGCCTTCCTCGAGCACGAGATCGACGGACTGCCGCTCAAGGAGGGCGCCTATTCCCGCGTGGCGGCGCCGGGCCAGGACGGCAAGGCCGCGACCCTCGCCTACGGCGCCGACGTGCTGCGCCGGTTCGAGGCGTGGCGCGAGGGCCCGGGGCGCACCACCGACTTCACCAAGAAGGCGCGCGTCTACTACGGCGACGTGACCCTGCACGATTATCTCGAGCGCACGACTTGGCATTCCGGCCAGCACGTGCGCCAGCTCGTGATGGTGCTCGGGATGCTCGGCATCACGCCCGACCGGCCGCCCACCGCCGCTACCTTCGCGGGCCTGCCGATGCCCGAGAAGGTCTGGGACGACGAGAAAGTGATCAGCAAACAGTGACTGATCACCGGTAAAGAGGAAGCAAATGGCTCCCTACAAACACATCGAAGTGAGGCCCATCGCCGGCGCGCTCGGCGCGGAAATCGCCGGCGCCGATCTCGCGGAGCTCGATGACGAGACCTTCGATGAAATCAAGGCGGCCTGGCTCGATCACCTCGTCATCTTCTTCCGTAACCAGAAAATCACGCCCGAGCAGCAGGTCGCCTTCGCCAAACGCTTCGGCGACATCCATTACCACCCCTTCATGAAGGGCATGGAGGCGCATCCGGAGATTCTGGAAATCCTCAAGGAGGAGGGCGACACCAAGGCGTTCGGCGAGGTCTGGCACACCGACCAGATGTTCAACCCCAAGCCCGCCAAGGCGACCATTCTCTACGCCAAAGAGACGCCGAATGCCGGCGGCGACACGATGTTCGCCAACCTCTATCTCGCCTACGAAACGCTCTCGCCGCCCATGAAGGAGATGCTGGAGCGGCTGAAGACGTTCAACGTCGGCGACCGCAAAGTGCTCGCCCAGAACGGCCCGATGGGGTCGGCGCCGCGCGAGGGCCGCTACGTCGGCAACAAGAACATGGCCGCCAAGGTGCGCGACCCCGGCGAGGTCGAGACGGAATCGACCCACCCGCTGGTGCGCACGCATCCCGAGACCGGCCGCAAGGCGCTCTACATCAGCAACCACACCCAGACGCTCGAGGGCTTCAATCGCGCCGAGGCCAAGCCGCTGCTCGATTTCCTCATGGCGCACGCCGTGCAGCCGGAGTTCACCTGCCGCTTCCGCTGGGAGACCGATTCGCTCGCCATCTGGGATAACCGCTGCACCCAGCACCGCGCGCTCAACGACTATCACGGCAAGCGCCGGCGCATGCACCGCATCACCATCGCGGGCGACACGCCGGTTTGATTTTGTTTGTATTTACGGCAAAACAAATGCCGGCGTCATCCTGAGGAGGCCGCTCGCGTCGGCGAGCGGCCGTCTCGAAGGATGGCCTCCGCACCACGCCTGCTGCCACCCTTCGAGACGCGCGCGCGACTTCGTCGTGCGCGCTCCTCAGGATGACCGCAGTGTTTGTTGCAAGCCCAACGCCCCTCACTCCTTCACTTCTGTCTCCGGGCGATCGTCGCCGCGCGCGACTTCGCTGTGCCAGCGGCCCTGCTTGTCCTCCCAGGAAATCCCGGTGGTGGCGCCGGCCACGACCTGCTCGTGCGCGGCGCGGTCGGCCGCTTGGCGCGCCAACTCGTGGGACGGAAAGGTTTCCGAAAAAACCCCATCCACCCGATAGGCCCAGCCGCCGTCGTGCTCGACGATTTCATAGGTGACTTTACTCATGGCAACTCCTCGCGCTGTGATGGAAGTGTAGCCCGGATGGACCTCGCGAAGGCAAGGGGCGATCCGGGAGGAAAGTCCCGCATATCGGCCCGCTCCATGGGGGCCACATTACTACGCTCCGGCGTCCGTAATTGCGCCCTCTCCCCTTGCGGGCCCCTTGCGGGAGAGGGCAGCTCCGGTCGGTCAACGAACTCCGGTGGGTGAGGGGGACGGCAGCAACCCCTCACCCGATCCGCCGAGTTGAATCGCCGAGCAGCCCTCTCCCGCAGGGGGAGAGGGCTCCACAACAGGCGCTGCAGCCTGTGGCCATCCGATTGAGCCGTCACGCCATCACCTCCAGCGCCGGCAGCGCCTTCTCGATCTCGCCGCGGCGCGGCTCGAGGAACGGCGGCAGCTTGAGCGCGCTGCCGAGCGAGGCGAGCGGCTCGTCGACCGCGAAACCCGGAATGTCGGTCGCGATCTCGAACAGCACGCCGCCCGGCTCGCGGAAATAGATCGAGCGGAAATAGTTGCGGTCGCGCTGCTCGGTGGGATGCATGCCGTGCTGCGCGACGAGCCGCTTCGCCATCGCGGCCTGTTCGGCGTCGTCGGAGGCCCGGAACGCGATGTGATGCACCGAGCCGCGTCCCTGGCGCCCGCGCCCTGCACCTTGAGCCTCACTGATGTCGACGACCGCGCCGGGCGCCGATCCGCCCGCACGGTAGCGAACGGTCGCGCCCTCGCGTCCGGCTTCCTGGAGTCCCAGCACGTCGGTGAGGATCGCGCCGGTCTTCGCCGCGTCATCGAGCAGCAGCGTCACGCCGTAAAAGCCGCGCACCGCGCTCTCCGCCGGAATCTCGCCGTTGCTCCAGGCGCGCTCGTCGCCGGCGTCGGGCACGCCCACCAACGCCAAGCTGGTGCCGTCGGGGTCGGCGAACCGGAGCACCCTCTCCCCGAAGCGCTTTTCCAGCGTCTCGTGCGCGACGCCCTTTTCGACAAAGCGGTGCGTCCAGTAGCCGAGCGAAGCGGTCGGCACGCGGAACGCGGTCTGGGCGCTCTCGCCCGCGCCGACGCGGCCCTTGACTGCATGTTCCCAGGGAAAAAATGTGAGCACCGTGCCGGGACTGCCGGCCTCGTCGCCATAATAAAGGTGATAGGTCCCGGGATCGTCGAAGTTGACCGTCCGCTTGACCAGCCGCAGCCCCAGGATGCGGGCATAGAAATCGAGGTTTCGCGACGGATTGCCGGCAATCGCCGTGACGTGGTGCAGGCCCGGCATGGCATGTCTCCTTTTCCGGTCCCTATATTGGGCCGTGCAGGCGTGATTGCGAGGGAGCGAAGCAACCATGTGGCCCGCACTGCCCTTCGAGGCGTGGCGCGAGACCTGTTCCGCGCTTCATTTGTATTGCCAAGTCGTCGGCAAATATCGGCTCGCGCACGCGCCGTGGGTGAACCATTCCTGGCACGCGACCTTCTACGTCGACGGGAGCGGGCTCACGACCTCGTTGGTTCCGGACGGGCCGGGCATCGAGGTCAGGTTCGATCTCATCGGCCACGCTGTGATCGGGCAAGCGGCCGACGGGCGGAGGGGGGAAATCGCGCTCGCGCCGATGTCGGTTGCCGAATTTCACGCGCGCTTCATCGAACTCATCAAACATCTGGGCGGCTCGCCGAAGTTCGACGGCCGGCCGAACGAAATCCCCGATCCGATCCCGTTTCGCGATGATCGGCAAACGAGGCCCTACGATGCCGATGCGGTCACGCGCTTCTACCAGGCGCTCGTTTCGATCGACCGTGTGTTTCATCAATTCCGCACCGCCTTTCTGGGAAAGGTCAGTCCGGTCCATCTCTTCTGGGGCAGCTTCGATCTCGCGGTGACGCGTTTCTCCGGGCGTCCGGCGCCGCGTCATCCCGGCGGCATTCCGGCTTTGCCCGACGCGGTCACGCGCGAAGCCTACAGCCATGAAGTGTCCTCCGCCGGTTTCTGGCCGGGCGGCGGCGGCACGACGTTTGCGGCGTTCTATTCCTACGCCTATCCGGCGCCGCAAGGTTTCGCCGCGGCGCAGGTCGCGCCCGCCGGAGCCTATTTCGATCCGGCGCTCGGCGAGTTTCTGCTCCCGTATGACGTCGTTCGCACGTCCGCCGATCCGGCGGCGACCCTGATGGCGTTTCTCAAGGCCACCTATCGGGCCGCCGCCGACCTCGGCCGTTGGAATCGTGACGCGCTCGAATGTGCGCTCGGCCAACCACGCCGGCCGCGCCCGGTTTAAATTATTGCGCCGGACAGGGAGCGCCCGCCGCGTCCCATTGTTTGATGAACTCGACCAGCTGGGTCGCCGAATAGGGAGCCGGTTCCCGCCCCGGGCCCGGCGCCCAGCCATAGTGGACCAACCCTTCATGCTCGACGAGGTCGGCGATGTCGCCGATGCTTCGGTTGCCATTGCGCGCCCGGTCCTTGACCTGGGCGCAGATCTCGGCGCTCGACTTGCCGAACCACTGCATCTCGACCGGCGGAAGCGCCCACACATGGGCGCCGGGGGCACCGTGCGGCAGGGGTGAGTTGTGCGGCGTGTGACAGGCGTTGCACGCGACCGTCTCGGAGCCGACGCGGCTTTTCCCGGCGTTGATGTTCATTCCGTGCGCGCGCGGGTTGGCCGGCGACTCACTGAGCGAGACCAGCGGCACGTTGTCCGGACCGACATGGCAGTAGGCGCAGCGGGGGTGCGAGAAGACCTCGTGAATTTTGTTCCACGCCGCCAAGCCGGTGTCCTGAGCGAAGGCCGGCGTGGCCATCACGACCAGCGCAAACGCGTGACGGATCATTTTGCCCCCGCGCTTTTCAGACGAAATCGATTGCCTTGTTCAGCGGCAGCTCGCGGATGCGCTTGCCGGTGGCGGCAAAGATAGCGTTGGCGAGCGCGGGAGCGGCCGGCGGGACGCTTGGCTCGCCGATGCCGCGGACCTCATCGGTGTTGGTGAGCGCCCGAACCTCGATCGTCGGCGCCTGATAAAGCCGCATGCCCTCGAAGGCATGGTAATTCGTCTGCTCGGCGATACCGTCCGCATAGGTCAGCTCGGCATTCATCGCGTGGCCCAATCCCCAGATGACGCCGCCTTGCACCTGGTTCTCGAAGTTGACCGGGTCGAGAACTCGGCCCACCTCGACGGCGACAAACACCTTGTCGATCTTGATTCCGTGCGGCGTGTTGGTGACCTCGATCACCTCGGCCGCCGGCACACCGAACGACAGCGTGAAGGCGAGGCCGCGCCCGCGCCCCTTGCCGGGGTCGCTGCCCCAATTCGACATTTCGCCCACGGCCTCGAGCACTTTGCGCGACGGCTCGTGCCAGCATAGCCGCAGCCGCTCCGCGAGCGGGTCCGCCCCGGCGGCGTGGATCAGTTCGTCGAGGAAGCCCTCGTGCAGGAAGCCGTTGCCGGACGCGCCGACCGAGCGCCACGAACTGACCGGCACCAATTCGGGCACGCGGTAAGCGGTCACACGATAGTTCGGGATCCTGAAGGGCTGATCCCAGGCACCGGCCACGATGGAAACGTCAGGCCCGGGAATGTGCATATCGAGCCGGCCCAATTGCGAAGCGCCAACGGACGGGCAGGCGATCGCGAGGTCGTAGCAGTCGACCTTGCCGTCCTTCACGGCCCCGCGCGTGCGCGCGATGGCGAGCGGACGCGGAAAGTCATGGGTCATGTCCTCCTCGCGCGTCCAGGTCATTTTGATAGGTCGCCCGGGCAACGCCTTCGCCAGTTCGATCGCCTGGCGGACGTAATCGTCCTCCAGGCGCCGGCCGAAACTTCCCCCGCAGATCTGCGCGTGGAGGTGAACGTCGTCGACGCGAAGCCCGGTCATGGCCGCCGCGCGCTGGACCACGAACAGCGGAATTTGCGTCGCGGTCCACAGGTCGAGCCGTCCGTCCCCAAGTCGAACCACCGCGTTGAGCGGCTCGAGTGCCGCATGGGCGAGGTACGGCACCCTGTATTCCGCCTCCATCGCGCCGCCGCCCGCGAGCGCGGCCTCGACGTTGCCTTCGTCCTTGAGGCGGCTATCCCGGCGCTCCGGGACGAAGGAAGCCGCAACCTCCGCGAACATCGCCGCGCTCGTGGCCGGATAGGGCGCCGGGCCCCAATCGAACTCGATCAAGCTCGCGGCCCGGAAGGCGCGCCAAGTGTTGTCGGCGATCACCCCGACGCCGCCGGTGATCGGCACGATCTTGAGGACCCCCCTCGCCTTCGCGGCGGTGCCGGCGTCGTATCCCTTCATGCTCCCGCCCACGCGCGGATTGGTGCGCACCGTGGCGTAGATCATGCCGGCCATTCTCAGATCGATCCCATACACCGCCGTGCCGGTGGACTTCGCCACGATGTCGATGCGCTGCATCGTCTTTCCGAGATAGCGCCATTCCGATTCCGGCTTGAGCTTTACGTCCGCCGGCGGATCGATCCCGGCCGCGGCCGCGGCGAGCGACACATAGCTCAGCGACCTGCCGTCGGGGGTGATGACCGCGCCGTCCCTGGTCTTCAGATCGGCTTTGGCAATCCCGGTTTGCCGGGCCGCGGCCAGCAGCAGCATCTCCCGGGCGGCCGCGCCGGCCACGCGCATTTTCTCGTAAGCGTCCGCAACCGTCGACGAGCCGCCGGTACCTTGCACGGCCATGAACTTGCCGAGGACGTCGCCGAAAACGCGCGCGCCGCCGGCGAGCATACCGTGATCGGTCGCGGCGAACGGCAGGGCTTCCTCCAGCACCTTTCCATTGTAGTAGGCGCCGCTCGGCGGTCCGTGATCGACTTTGACGTCGCCCCAGGCAAGGTCGAGTTCCTCCGCCACCAGCGCCGCCAGCACCGAGTAGACGCCCTGGCCCAGCTCGGCGCGTGGCGTGATGATCGTGACGCCCGCCTGGTCGACCCGAACGTAGGGGGTCAGCGCGACCTCGCCGTCCGCGAGCTCCTTGAGCAGAGGGTTGGAGGGGGTCCGTTTGTAGGCATAAACGCCAAACGCAACGCCGCCCGCCACGGCGGCCGCACCGACGAGGAAGGTGCGGCGCGCGATTCTGCGAGCACGCCACCTCATGACTTGTGCTCTCTCAGCTTGCCGGCGGCGGTCTGTATTGCCTTGCGTATGCGCGGATAGGTGCCGCAGCGGCACAGGTTCGCCGACATGGTCTGGTCGATTTCCTCATCGGTCGGCTCCGCATTGACGCTCAACAGCGCGGCTGCCGCCATGATCTGCCCCGGCTGGCAATAGCCGCATTGCGCCACCTGATGCTCGACCCACGCGGCCTGCACGGCGTGCATCGCGGCGGGCGAACCCAGCCCCTCGATGGTGGTGATCTTGCCGGCGACGTCGCCGACCTGCAGCGTACAGGAGCGCACCGGCGCGCCATCGACATGCACGGTGCAGGCGCCGCACATCGCGATTCCGCAACCGTATTTGGGACCTATTATTCCGAGCTCGTCGCGCAGGACCCACAGGAGCGGCATGTCGTCTTCGACATCCACCTCGTACGTCTTCCCGTTGACGGTCAGGCGCATGGCACCTCCAAACGGTATGGGATCGAGGTAGCCCCGGGCCAAAGCGGGATGAGTTTTCTGCCAATCACGTCCGCCGCCGCTTATTGCCAGAGTATAAGTTTATTCGAAAACAACTTAGTGCCGCGAACCCGAAGTTTGCACCAAAATTGCCGCGAGTCCAATTGCAAACTTCCTTACCGCCGCACCGCCCGCGCCGCGTTGCGGCCCGCGATGCGGCCGAAGGTGGCGCCCGACACGAGGCCGGCGCCGGCCGGGTAGTTGTCGTAGAACAGGCCGCCCACCATCTCGCCGCACGCATAAAGCCCGGGCAGCACGCGCCAGTCGGTGCCGATCACCTCGGCGTTCTCGTTGATCTTCAATCCGCCGAACGTGAAGGTGATGCCGCCGGTCACCGAGTAGGCGTGGTAGGGCGGCGTATCGAGCCGGGTCGCCCAATTGGTCTTGTCGGGGGAAAGCCCGCGCGTCGCGTGGCCGTCCTTGCGGGTGGGATCGAACGGTTTCTCCGCGCGCGGCGCGGCGTTATACGCCTCGACGGTCGCGAGCGCCTGCGCGCGGTCCTCGATGTCGAGCTGCGCCAGCAAATCTTTGATCGAATCCGCGACCACCGGTTTCGACGTCTCGTAGCGCGGCTCGAGCAGATGCAGCACCTTGCGGTCGAACAGCTGATAGCCGCGCGCGCCCGGCTGCGCCAGAATCGCGCGACCGAACTTGGCGTAGGTGTAGAGGTTCTGGTCCTCGCCCTCGTCGACGAAGCGCGATCCGAACCGATTGATCATCAGCCCGTAGTGATAGCTCAGGCGGTTGGAGCGGTCGGTGAATTTGCGCGGGGCGAAGTCGCCCCAGTCGGCGCTGATCGGGGTCGCGTGGCAGCCGCTCCATTGCCCCCACGGCATCGCGCCGATCGCGAGCGCCATGCGCAGGCCGTCGCCTTGATTGTGCGGCGTGCCGCGCACCTTGGCGGCGCCCACCAGCGGCCCGATGTGCTGCGTGCGCATCTGCACGTTGGCCTCGAACCCGCCGCAGCCGAGCACGACCGCGCGCGCATGCACCGCGGTGAGCCCATCGTCGTCGCGCAGCTTCACCCCGGCGACGTGCCCGCGCCCGTCGAGCAGCAGCTCGGTCGCCGCGCTCGCATAACGGATCTCGATGCCGCGCTCTTCGGCGGTCTTGAACCACGCGGTCGAGAGGCCGACGCCCTCGTGCAGCGCGCGCACCACGAGGCCGCGCGGCCAGATCACCATGTTGCCCTTGCGCACGCCCGCGACCGTGATCGCCGGCTCCATTTCGACGCCGCCGACCTCGTGCATCCAGAACACCGTGTCCTTGGAATTGTCGACCAGGATCGCCGAGAGCGCGCGGTCGGTCTGCCCGCCGCTCACGCGCAAGAGGTCGTCCAGATAGTGCTGGCGCGGATAGGGCGTGACGCCGTCGTAGAAATTCTCATAACTCTTCTCGACCTCGGGCAGCAGCGGCTCAAGCTCGCGCGCGTCGTCGAAGGCGAAGCGCAGCACCGCGCCCGACCAATGGGTGTTGCCGCCGCGCATGCCGCGCGGCGCCTTTTCGAGCACCAGCACGCGGCCGGCGCCGTTCTCATGCGCCGACACCGCGGCCGCCAGCGCCGCGTTGCCCGCCCCGACGACGATGACGTCGTAGTCGCTCATGCATTCGTTGTAGCCCGGATGAGCGCGCAGCGCGATATCCGGGGAGGCCCCGCATTTCGCTCCGCTCATGCGGGCTACGGATTATCCAAACCTTGCCAAATGCGCGCGGCATTCGGGCGTTTCGTTTTGCGCCTGCGCGGCCTTCATCAGAATCTTCTTGAGTCGCTCGGCCGGGAAATCCTGCTGCACCAAGGCGACGCCGCGGTCGAAAGCCTCGCCGTAATGGGCGATGCGTTCGGCGCGGAACTGGAACAGGCTCATGCCCTCGAACACCACCGGCTTGCCCTCGGCGCCCGGCATTTTCGACGCGTAGCTGAAGCGCCAGCGCGCGTAGCCGATGCGCCCGTCGGTGAGCGGATCGAAGAAATCCCAGCGATAGTTGGTGCCGGTCTCGTGGAAGCGCGCGAGCATGCGGGCAATCGCGTCGGGCCCCTGGTGCGCGCCGAAGAAGCCATCCTCATAGACGCCATCATCGGTGAACAGCGCGGCGAGTCCCGCGCCGTCGTTCGCCACGACGGCATCGGCGAATCGCCGCAGCAGCGCGGGGAAATCGAGCATGAATTTTCTCCGGCGCTTCAGCCCCCTCTCCCCGCAACGGGGCCCCGCGACGCCAGCGTCGCGGGGTGCCCCGGGGAGAAGGTCGGGATGAGGGGCTCTTTTAGCGGCACGGCGCGTGGAAAGGCCCCCTCACCCGCCCGCCTTCGCTGCGCGACGGCGGGCGACCTCTCCCCGCAAGCGGGGAGAGGTGAAGCATCCTCACGACCCGCTCAGTTCGCCGCTCAGGATCGGGCCGATCGGCACCCAGCGCTGCCCATCGAACTGCTGCATCTGCATCTGTTTGATCGGGTACCAGTCGGTCGGACTGGTGTTGATCTTGATGCCCGGCAGCAGCATGCCGACTTCCAGGTTCTTCAGGTTGGCGGCTTGCTTCATCACGTTGGCGCGGGTGAGATCGTCGCCGCACTGCTTGAGCACCTGCACCAGCGTCTGGGTGACCGCGTAGCCGGTGACCGGGAAGGTCGAGTTGCGGTCGCCCTCGGGATAATACTTCTCCATGAAGGCCAGCCACGCCTTGTAGTCCGGGTCGTTCTTCCACTGCGGATCGGTGGGATCTTTCAGATAATAGGTCGACAGGATTCCCTTCGAATAGTCGAGTCCGGCGGGTTTCAGCACCGCGCCGACCGACTGCGACACGTTGTTGAGCAGGTGGATCGGCTTCCAGCCGATCTCGCCCGCCTTCTTGATCGCCTGCGCGGCAAACTTCGGCGTGGTCACGTTGAAGAACACGTCGGCGCCCGACGCCTGGAGGCTGACGATCTGCGAATCGACGGTCGGGTCGGTGGTCTCGTAGGGCAGCTCGGCGACGATCGGCATTTTGCCGGCGAGGCCGTCCTTGAGGCCCTTCACGTAGTCCTTGCCGTAATCGTCGTTCTGATAAAGGATGCCGATTTTGCCGTGGGGATGGTGCTCGAGCAGATATTTGGCGTAGATGTGGCCTTCCGCCTGGTAGGTCGGCTGCCAGCCCATGGTCCAGGGGAAGTGCTGGGGATCGCCCCACTTGGTGGCGCCGGTCGCCACGAACAGCTGCGGCACCTTCTTGGCGTTCATGTATTTCTGGATCGCGGTGTTCGGCGGCGTGCCCAGGGTCTGGAACAGGAACAGCACCTCGTCGCTCTCGACCAGCTTGCGCGCCTGCTCGACGGTCTTGGGCGGGCTGTAGCCGTCGTCGTAGCTGATGAAGTTGATCTTGCGGCCGTTGATGCCGCCCTGCTCATTGAGCATCTTGAAATACGCCGCGATCGTCTTGCCGATGGTGCCGTAGGCGGAGGCGGGTCCGCTGTACGGATTGGTGTTGCCGATCTTGATCTCGGTGTCGGTGGCGCCGGTATCGTATTTCTTCTGGGCCACGGCGGTGCCGGCCAGGGCGGCGACGCCGAGCGCGACGGTCGCCATCAGGCCGTAACGATAAAAGTGCATTGCGGTCTCCCTTTGTTGAATTTCGTCACCGCTCGCTACGGGCGAGCTTGCTCACGATCAGCCGAACGAGCCCCGCCGCCCCGGACGGCATCACGTAGATGACCAGGATGAGAATGACCCCGTAGACCGCCCCTGCCAAGCCCTTGGACACGGATTCGGCGACGTTGGGGGCGAACAGGGCGAACAGCCCGCCGAACAGGGTGCCGGGGATCGAGCCGACCCCGCCCACCACCAGGCCGACGAACAGCTGAATCGAGAGCGTGAAGGTGAAGCTGTCGGGCGCGACGAACCCGGCCACCACCGCGCCGAGCGCGCCGGCGATGCCCGTGTAGAGCGCGCTCACCCCGAAGGTGAGCGACTTGTAGAGCGAGACGTTGACCCCCATGGCGCCGGCCGCGATCGGGTTGTCGCGGATCGCCTTCATGGCCCGGCCGGTGCGGCTGTTCACCAGGCTCACCGCGCACAGGTAGAGCACGGCCGTGACCGCGAGCGTAAAGAAATAGACCCACTGGTCGGAATTGAGCGGCAGCCCGAACGGCGCGTCCGGCTTGATCACCACGATGCCCTGCACGCCGCCGGTCCAATTCTCGAGCGGGCTGAATTTGAGGATCTGCGGGGTCGCGACGGCGAGCGCGAAGGTGGCGAGCGCGAGGTAGATGCCTTCGAGGCGCAGCGCCGGCAGCCCGAACAGGAAGCCGGAGACGAGGCAGATCACGCCGGCGGTCGGCACCGTCCAGTAATAGGCGATGTCCCAATGGTCCATCATGATCGCCGCCGTATAGGCGCCGATCGCGTAGAACGCGCTGTGGCCGAGCGAGAACTGGCCGTTGAAGCCGGTGAGCAGGTTGAGCCCGAGGATCGCGAGCGCATAGACGACCGCGAGCGTGAGCTGGAACACGAGGAAATTCTTCACCCCGAACGGCAGCGCCAGCGCGACGATGATGCCGACGCCGATCACGAGCTGGCGCCAGCGCGCAAGCGTGAGCCCGGCGATCACCGCTTGCGCGGGCGGCAGGCGCACCACGCCGGGCGTCGCGGCGGCGGTCGCTTCGATCGCGGCAGGCGCTTCCATGGCCTAAACTCTACTCACGACACGGCGGCCGAACAGGCCGCTCGGCTTGACCAGCAGCACCGCCACGATGAGCACCAGCGCGATCGTCAGCTTCAGCTCGCGCCCGAAGTACGGGATGAAGGTGCCGGCGATATTCTCGATCACGCCCACCGCAAAGCCGCCGATCACCGCGCCGCCCGGGCTGGTCAGCCCGCCCACCACGGCGGCGGCGAAGCCGTAGAGCAGAATGCCCAGCATCATGTTGGGCTCGAGGAACACCACCGGCGCGATCAGCATGCCGGCGACCGCGCCGATCGCCGCCGCCATGCCCCAGCCGAGCGCGACCATCCAGCCGACCCGGATGCCGGCGAGCCGCGCCGATTCCGGATTGGCGGCCGCCGCGCGCATGGCAAGCCCGATGCGCGTGTGGCGGAAGAACAGATAGAGCAGCGCCAGCAAAAACAGCGTCACCCCGATCATGCCGCCGTCGTGCGCGCTGATCAGCCCATTGCCGAGGAGCGAGCTGGTGCCGAACGGGGTCGGGAAATCCTTGATGGTGTAGTCCCAGATCCACCCGGCCGAGCTGTTGATGATCGAGAACAGCGCGATGAACACCACGATATGGCTGAGCACCGGCGCGTCGTGGATCGGCTTGAACACGATGCGCTCGATCGCGATGCCGCCCACGAACGAGATCGCGATGGTGAGCACGAAGGCGACCCAGTACGGGCAGCCCCAGTTCATCAGCTGCCAGGCGATGAAGGTCGAGAACATCGCCATTTCGCCCTGGGCGAAATTGAGGTGGTCGATCGCTTGGTAGATCATCACGATGGCGAGCGCGATGCACGCATAGATGCCGCCGGTCGCGAGCCCGGCCAGCACCTGATGCAGCAGCAGTTCCCAGTTCATGGGTGCCTCAATTCACTCCGCCGTCATCCTGAGGAGGCCGCGCGCAAGCGCGCGGCCGTCTCGAAGGATGGAAGCAGGCTCCGTGTTTGTGGCCATCCTTCGAGACGGCCGTGCTCCGCACGGCCTCCTCAGGATGACGGTTGGTGTTTGTTGCAACGAGTGCATCTAATACCCCAGATACGACCGGCGCACGGTTTCGTCGTCGCGGATGTCGCGCGCCGGGCCCTTGATCACCAGGCGCCCGGTCTCGATCAGATAGGCCTGGTCGGCAAGGTCGAGCGCGAGCGAGGCGTTCTGCTCGACCAGCAGGATGCTGACGCTTTCCTCGCGGTTGAGCGAGCGCAGGATGTCGAACAGCTCCTGCACGATCAGCGGCGCCAGGCCGAACGACGGCTCGTCGAGCAGCATCAGGCGCGGGCGCAGCATCATGGCGCGGCCGACCGCGAGCATCTGCTGCTCGCCGCCCGAGAGCGTGCCGGCCTGCTGGCGCCGGCGTTCCTTGAGCCGCGGGAAATAGCCGTAGACGCGCTCGACGTCCGCTGCGATCGCCGCGCGGTCGCGCCGCGTCATGGCGCCGATCTGCAAATTCTCCTCGACGGTCTGGCGCACGAAGGTGCCGCGCCCCTGCGGCACGTGGGCGATGCCGAGCCGCACGATCTGCTCGACGGCCCGCCCGGCGATCGGCCGCCCGTCGAAGCGGATGTCGCCCGCCACCCGCACCATGCCGGAGAGCGCGCGCAGCGCCGTGGTCTTGCCGGCGCCGTTCGCGCCCAACAGCGTCGTGATGCCGCCCGCCTCCACCGCGAGGTCGATGCCGAACAGCGCCTGGGTCGCGCCATAGTAGGCGGAGAGTCCGCTCGCCTCGAGCAGCAAGCTCATGCGGTCGTTCCCAGGTAGGCGGCGATGACGTCCGGGTTGCGCTGCACCTCGGCGGGCGTGCCGTCGGCGATCTTGCGGCCGAAGTCGAGCGCCACCACGCGGTCGCACACCGACATCACAAGGTTCATGTGGTGCTCGACCAGAAGCACGGTGACGTGACGCTCGTCGCGGATGCGGCGGATCAGGCGCCCGAGCCCTTCGACCTCGACGTGGTTGAGCCCGCCCGCTGGTTCGTCGAGCAGCAAGAGCTTGGGCCTGATCGCGAGCGCGCGCGCCAGCTCGACCCGCTTCTGCAGGCCGAACGGCAGGTCGGCGACCGGGCGGTGCGCGACCGCGTGCAGGTCGAGATAGTCGATCAGCTCCCAGGCGATCTCGTCGAGCGCGTGCTCCTGGCGCGCGACCCAGGGGAGATGCAGCGCGTCGCTGAAGAAATCGCTGCGCACGACGTGATGGCCGCCGACCCGTACGTTGTCGATCACCGACATGCGGGCGAACAGCGCGAGGTTCTGGAACGTGCGGCCGATGCCGATCTCGACCATGCGGTGGGGTGGCTTGTCGAGGATGCTTAAGCCCTCGAACAGGATGTCGCCCTCGACCGGCGTGTAGAGGCGCGAGAAGCAGTTGAACAAGGTAGTCTTGCCGGCGCCGTTGGGGCCGATCAGGCCGAGCATCTGCCCGGCTGCGAGGTCGAACGACACGCGCTCGAGCGCGACGATGCCGCCGAACCGCACGCCCACGTTGGCGACGCGCAGCAGCGGCGTCATGCGCCGCCCCTTGCGGTGGCGATGGCTCCCATGGCGTTTCCCCTCCGGCCGTTGCCCGCGGAGCCCGCGCGCCCACCGATTGACACGGATGGCACCACTTCCTAGCGTTCCGGTCAATAATGCAAGAACACCGTCGCGCGGTGCTAAATCCCCAGGCGTCCGCGCCGGGAGGAAGGAAAACGCCTTGTCCAACATCGTAGAACTGCGCCCCGGCGCGGTCGCCGTCATCGTCGTCGACAACCCGCCGGTCAACGCGCTCAGGCAGGCCGTGCGCGCCGGGCTCCAGGACACGTTCACCCGCGCGCTCAACGATCCGTCGATCCACGCGATCGTGCTCACCGCCGCCGGCCGCACCTTCATGGCCGGCGCCGACATCACCGAGTTCGACAAGCCGCCGCAGCCGCCCGGCCTCGTCGAAGTGTTCGACCTGATGGAGGCGAGCAAAAAGCCGATCGTCGCGGCGCTGTTCGGCACGCCGCTCGGCGGCGGCCTCGAGCTGGCGCTCACCTGCCATTTCCGCGTGGCGGCGCCGACGACACGGCTCGGCCTCCCCGAGATCAAGCTCGGCATTTTGCCGGGCGCCGGCGGCACCCAGCGGCTGCCGCGCCTGATCGGCATCGACAAGGCGCTGCCGATGATCCTCAGCGGCGATCCGATCTCGGCGCAGGAAGCGCTTGCCAACGGCCTCGTCGAGGAAATCGTCGAGGGCGACGTGACCGAGGGCGCGATTGCCTTCGCGCGCCGCGTGCTCGCCGAGAAGCGGCCGCTCAAGCGCGCCCGCGACATGGAGGAGAAGCTCGAGTTCTACCGCGCCAACCCGCGCGCCTACGACGAGGTGGTGGCGAAGTCCGCCAAGCGCACGCGCGGCCTTGCCGCGCCCGCCGCCGCGATCGAATGCGTGCGCTGGGCGTTCGAGCTGCCGTTCGACGAAGCCGAGCGGCGCGTGCGCGAAAAATTCCAGGAGCTGCGCCAGGGCGACCAGTCGAAGGCGCAACGGCATATTTTCTTTGCCGAGCGCGAGGCCGCCAAGGTCCCCGACATCCCGGCGAGCACCAGGCCGCGCGACATCAAGCGCGCGGCCGTGATCGGCGCCGGCACCATGGGCGGCGGCATCTCCATGTGCTTTGCCAATGCCGGCATCCCGGTGACCATCGTCGAGACCGCGCAGGAGGCGCTCGACCGCGGGCTTGCCACCGTCAAGCGCAACTATGAGAACACGGTCAAGCGCGGCGGCCTTTCGGCCGACGAGATGGAGCGCCGCGTCAAGCTGTTCAACGGCACCACCGACCTCGAAGCGGTGCGCGAGGCCGACATCGTGGTCGAGGCGGTATTCGAGGAGATGGATCTCAAGAAACAGGTGTTTGGCAAGCTCGACAAGCTGGCGAAGCCCGACGCCGTGCTCGCCACCAACACCAGCTATCTCAACGTCAACGAGATCGCCAAGGCGACCGCGCGGCCGCCTTCGGTGCTCGGCATGCACTTCTTCAGCCCGGCGAACGTGATGCGCCTCCTCGAAATCGTGCGCGGCGCTGCCACCGCCCCCGACGTGCTCGCCACCGCCATTTCGGTCGGGCGCAAGATCGGCAAGGTCCCGGCGATCGTCGGCGTCACCCACGGTTTCGTCGGCAACCGCATGCTCCATTCGCGCGGCATCGAGCAGGAGCGCATGCTGCTCGAAGGCGCGCTGCCGCAGGACGTCGACGGCGCGCTCACCGAGTTCGGCTTTCCCATGGGACCGTTCGCCATGGGCGATCTTGCCGGCCTCGACGTCGGCTGGCGCGTGCGCAAGGCCTCCGGCGCCAAGGCGGAGATCGCCGACGCGCTGGTCGAAGGCGGCCGCTACGGCCAGAAGACCGGCAAGGGCTTCTACAAATACGAGGGCGGCTCGCGCTCGCCCATTCCCGATCCCGACGTCGAGAAGCTGATCGTCGAGGCCTCGGTGCGCCACGGCGTCAAGCGCCGCAACCTCGACCGCAAGGAAATATTCGAGCGGCTGATCTTCCCGCTCATCAACGAGGGCGCGCGCATCCTCGACGAAGGCATCGCCATGCGGCCGGGCGACATCGACGTGATCTGGGTCTACGGCTACGGCTGGCCGGTGTGGACCGGCGGCCCGATGCATTATGCCGACCGCGTCGGCCTGCCTTACATCCGCGACCGGCTCGCCGAAATCGCCCGCAACGCCGGCAACAACCCGAAGCTCGAACCGGCGCCGCTGCTGGTGAAGCTCGCCGACAGCGGCGGCACCTTCGCGGGCTTCAAGAAGGGCGCATAGTTTGATGATGGCACTAGCGGGCAACAGACTGGGTCTGTTCCCTCCCCCGCTTGCGGGGGAGGGTTAGGGAGGGGGCCCGCAACAAACGCCTGAGCCAGTTTCAAGAGCCCCCTCCCTTCCCCTCCCCCGCAAGCGGGGGAGGGATTACGGAGAGGGCGGAACGTGGAATAGGAAGAACAAACAAACCGCACGAGGATTCACATGCCCGAGGCCGTCATTGTTTCCACCGCCCGCACGCCGATCGGCAAGGCCTATCGCGGCGCGTTCAACACCACCCATGGCGCCGTGCTCGGCGGCCATGTGATCGAACACGCGATCGACCGCGCCGGCATCGAGCCGGGCGAGGTCGAGGACGTGGTCCTCGGCTGCGCCATGCCCGAGCGCGCGACCGGCCAGAACATCGCCCGCCTCTCGGCGATCCGCGCCGGCCTGCCGGTCACCGTCGCGGGCGCGACCGTCAACCGCTTCTGCAGCTCGGGCCTGCAGGCCATCGCCCAGGCGGCGCACCGCGTGATGCTGGGCGAGACCAAGGTGATGGTGGGCGGCGGGCTCGAAAGCATCAGCCTGGTGCAGGACGGCAGCCGCCAGCCGGTCTACGAGGACTGGCTCAAGGAGCATAAGCCCCAGCTGTGGATGCCGATGATCGAGACCGCCGACATCGTGGCGGCGCGCTACGGCGTCTCGCGCGAGGCGCAGGACGCCTACGCGCTCGAGAGCCAGCGGCGCACCGCGGCGGCCCAGCAGGCCGGACGCTTTGCCGACGAGATCGCGCCGCTCTCCTCCGTCAAAAAGCTGGTCGATAAGAACACCAAGGCCGAGAGCTTCGAACAGGTGACGCTCAAGAGCGACGAGGGCAACCGCCCCGACACCACCCTCGAAGGCCTGGCGTCGCTCAAGCCGGTGCGCGAGGGCGGCTTCATCACCGCCGGCAACGCCAGCCAGCTTTCCGACGGCGCCTCAGCCTGCGTGATCATGGACGCCAAGCTCGCCGAGCAGCGCGGGCTGACCCCGCTCGGCACCTTCCGCGCGCTCGCGGTCGCCGGCTGCGAGCCCGACGAGATGGGCATCGGCCCGGTGTTCGCGGTGCCCAAGCTGCTCAAGCAGCAGGGCCTCGATATCGACGACATCGACCTGTGGGAGCTCAACGAGGCCTTCGCCAGCCAGGTGCTCTACTGCCGCGACCGGCTCGGCATTCCCCAGGACAAGCTCAACGTCGACGGCGGCGCCATCTCGATCGGCCATCCCTACGGCATGAGCGGCGCGCGCATGATGGGCCACATCCTCATCGAGGGCCGCCGGCGCAAAGCCAAGCGCGCCGTCGTCACCATGTGCATCGGCGGCGGCATGGGCGCCGCGGGTTTGTTTGAGATTCATTGAGGCGCCTTACCTCTCCCCGCTTGCGGGGAGAGGTCGGCCGCCGAAGGCGGCCGGGTGAGGGGGACTCTCCGCGAGCCCGAAGCTGCGGAAAGCCCCCCTCACCCCACCCTCTCCCCGCAAGCGGGGAAAGGGAGTGAGAGCCCGGCGCACGGAAACAAGGAGCGACCACCATGGATCTGCGTTTCACGCCCGAGGAATTGGCGTTCCGCGACGAGGTGCGCAGCTTCATGCGTACCGCGCTCCCCGCCGACATCCGCGCCAAGCTGGTCGAGGGCCGGCGCCTGAAGAAGGACGACATCGTCAACTGGCAGCGCATCCTCAACGCCAAGGGCTGGGCGGTGCCGCACTGGCCGGCCGAATGGGGCGGCCGCAACTGGAGCCCGACCCAGAGCTACATTTTCCTCGAGGAGATGCAGCAGGCGCCGGCCCCGCCGCCGCTCGGCTTCGGCGTCACCATGGTCGGCCCGGTGATCATCGCCTTCGGCAGCGACGCGCAGAAGAAGCGCTTCCTGCCGCGCATCGCCAACCTCGACGACTGGTGGTGCCAGGGCTTCTCCGAGCCCGGCTCCGGCTCCGACCTCGCGTCGCTGAAAACATCCGCGAAGCGCAGCAACGGCCACTACGTCATCAACGGCCAGAAGACCTGGACCACCACGGCGCAATACGCCGACTGGATTTTCTGTCTGGTGCGCACCGACCCGGCCGCCAAGAAGCAGGAGGGGATTTCCTTCATCCTCATGGACATGAAATCGCCCGGCATCACCGTGCGGCCGATCGTGACCATCGACGGCGGGCGCGAGGTCAACGAGGTGTTCTTCGACGACGTGAGGGTGCCGGCGGAAAATCTGGTCGGCCAGGAGAACAAGGGTTGGGACTACGCCAAGTTCCTGCTCGGCAACGAGCGCACCGGCATCGCCCGCGTCGGCATGTCGAAGGAGCGCATCCGGCGGCTGCGCGAACTCGCCGCGCTCGAACGCGCCGACGACCGCCCGCTCATCGAGGACGAGCGCTTCCGCGCCAAGATCGCGGCGGTCGAGGTCGAATTGAAGGCGCTGGAGATGACGCAGTTGCGCGTCGTCGCCGCCGAACGCAACCGCAAGGGCAACCGGCCGGATCCTGCCTCCTCGATCCTCAAGATCAAGGGCTCGGAGATTCAGCAGACAATCAGCGAGCTGCTCATGGAAGTGGTCGGCCCCTACGCCCTGCCCTACCAGCCGGAATATCTCGACGACGAGCGCCTGAACGAACCGCCGGCCGGGCCCGACTGGGCGCCCTCGCTCGCGCCCACCTACTTCAACACGCGCAAGGTCTCGATCTACGGCGGCACCAACGAGATCCAGAAGAACATCATCGCCAAGGCGATACTGGGACTTTAGGGAATGCGCGAGCGGCGCGGCTTGCTCCACCTCTCCCCGCTTGCGGGGAGAGGTCGGACGCCGGAGCGAAGCGGAGGCGGACGGGTGAGGGGGACTCTCGAAATGCTCAGCCCTTGGAGAGCCCCCCTCACCCGACGCGCTTCGCGCGTCGACCTCTCCCCGCAAGCGGGGAGAGGTGACAAGCGGCGAGGTTTGTAACAAATGGACTTCGAATTTTCTGAAGAGCAGCGGCTGCTCAAGGACAGCGTCGAGCGCCTGCTCAAGGACCGCTACGACTTCGAGCAGCGCAAGGCCTACATGAAGGAGCCGGGCGGCTTCGGCCGCGCGCTGTGGAAACAATACGCCGACCTCGGCCTGCTCGGCCTGCCGTTCGAGGAGGCGCACGGCGGCTCCGGCGGCGGGCCGGTCGAGACCATGATCGTCGCCGAGGCGTTCGGCCGTGCGCTCGCGCTCGAGCCTTATCTCGCGACCGTGGTGCTCGCCGGCGGCCTCTTGCGCCATGCCGGCTCGCAGCCGCAGCGCGACGCCATCCTGCCGAAGGTCGCCGAGGGCTCGATGCTGCTCGCCTTCGCGCACGCCGAGCGCCAGGCGCGCTACGACCTCGCCGATGTGGCGACGACCGCCAAACGCGACGGCGCCGGCTACGTCCTTGACGGACAGAAGAGTTTGGTGCTCAACGGCGACGCCGCCGACAAGCTGATCGTGTCGGCGCGCGTGTCGGGAAATCGGCGCGACCGCGACGGGCTAGCTTTGTTTCTCATCGACGCGGGCGCGCCCGGCGTCACCCGGCGCGAGTATGCGACGGTCGACGGCCTGCGCGCCGCCGACGTGACATTGGCCAACGTCAAGGCCGGCGCCGACGCGGTGCTGGGCGAGCCCGGCAAGGCCTTCCCGGCGATCGCGCGCGTCGCCGACGAGGCGATCGCTGCGCTCTGCGCCGAGGCGGTCGGCGCCATGGCGGCGATGCACGAGCTCACATTGGAATATCTGCGCACGCGCAAGCAGTTCGGCGTGCCGATCGGCAGTTTTCAGGTGCTGCAGCACCGCGCCGTCGACATGTTCGTCGCGCTCGAACAGGCGCGCTCGATGGCGATGCTCGCCACCATGATGACCGGCGAGCCCGACGCGCGCGAGCGGCGCAAGGCGATCTCCGCCGCCAAAGTGCAGATCGGCCGCTCCGGCCGCATCGTCGGCCAGGGCGCGATCCAGCTGCACGGCGGCATCGGCATGACCATGGAGTACAAGGTCGGCCACTACTTCAAGCGCGTCACCGCCATCGACTTGACCTTCGGCGACGCCGATCATCACCTCGGCCTGCTCGCCAAATCCGACGGCCTGGTGCCGCCGCTCCATGGTCCGTCACCCTGAGGAGCCGGCCGCAGGCCGGCGTCTCGAAGGGCGACGGCCCGGGCCGTTCATCCTTCGAGACGGCCGCTTCGCGGCCTCCTCAGGATGACGGTTCTTTGTTTGCAAGGAGACTCCCATGTTCCCGCCCCAGTCCGAGCGTTCGAAGGAACTCTGCCGCCGCGTGGCCGAGTTCATGGAGGCCCACGTCTATCCGGCCGAGGGCGTCTACCGGCGCCAGGTCGACGAAGGCAACGACCGCTGGGACGCGCCGCCGGTCATGGGCGAGCTCAAGGCCAAGGCGAAGGCGGCCGGCCTGTGGAACATGTTCCTGCCCAAGAAACATTACCCCGACGCGCTCACCAATCTCGAATACGCGCCGGTGTGCGAGATCATGGGGCGCTCGCCGATCGGGCCCGAAAGCTTCAACTGCTCGGCGCCCGACACCGGCAACATGGAGACCTTGATCCTCTACGCCACCGACGCGCAGAAGAAACAATGGCTCGAGCCGCTGATGGAAGGAAAGATCCGCTCGTGCTTCGCCATGACCGAGCCGGCGGTCGCCTCCTCCGATGCAACGAATATTCGCTCCGAGATCCGGCGCGACGGCGATCACTACATCATTAACGGGCGCAAGTGGTGGACCTCGGGCGCCATGGACAAGCGCTGCAAGATCGCGATCTTCATGGGGCTCACCGATCCGGAAGGGGTGAACCCGCGCCACCAGCGCCAGTCGATGATCCTGGTGCCGCTCGACACGCCCGGCGTGAAGGTGATCCGCCCGCTCAACGTGTTCGGCTACGACGACGCGCCGCACGGCCACGCCGAGGTGTCGTTCGAGAACGTGCGCGTGCCGGCCTCGAATATCCTGCTCGGCGAGGGGCGCGGCTTCGAGATTGCGCAGGGGCGCCTCGGGCCCGGCCGCATCCATCACTGCATGCGCTCGATCGGGGTCGCCGAGCGCGCGCTCGAATCGCTGTGCCAGCGCGCGGTCGCGCGCACCGCCTTCGGCCGCACCATCGCCGAGCACGGCGTCAACCGCCACTGGATCGCCGAGTCGCGCATGGAGATCGATCAGGCGCGTCTGCTCACGCTTTACGCCGCCCACAAGATGGACACGGTCGGCAACAAGGCCGCGCGCGCCGAGATCGCCATGATCAAGGTGGTGGCCCCCAACGTGGCGCAAAAGGTGATCGACCGCGCCATCCAGGTGCACGGCGGCGGCGGCGTCTCGCAGGAGTTCCACCTCGCCCACGCCTGGGCGCACACCCGCACCTTGCGCCTCGCCGACGGCCCCGACGAGGTGCACCGCGAAGCCATCGCCAAGCTGGAGCTCGCCAAGTACGCGGCGACAGGCGCGAATGTGCGGTAGCGAAGGCGAGCAACAAACAACAGCGTCATCCTGAGGAGGCCGCACACTCTTGTGTGCGGCCGTCTCGAAGGATGACGTTTGTATTTGTGGCGCAGCCTACTCCGTCTGCGCGAGCCGGTTGGCAAACTCCGCCACGGTCTTCGAATAAACCTCCGATTTGTTCCACTCGCGCAGCACCTCGAAATTCGCCGTGCCCGGGTCCCACGGCTGGCCGCGCTGCCAGCCGTAGCCCTGCAGATAATTCGCCGTCGAGGCGAGCACGTCGGGCGCCGAGTGGATGAGGTCGCGCTTGCCGTTGCCGTCGAAGTCGACCGCGAACTTCAAATACGATGACGGCAGGAACTGGGTCTGCCCGATCTCGCCCGCCCAGGCGCCGCGCATTTCCGCCGGCGCGAGGTCGCCGCGCTCGACGATCTTGAGCGCGTCCATCAGCTCGGCCTGAAACTTCTCGCTGCGGCGGCAGTCGTAGGCGAGGCTCGCGAGCGAGCGGATGGTCGGGAACTTGCCCTGGTTGACGCCGAAGTCGGTTTCGAGTCCCCAGATCGCGGTGAGCACCGGGCCGGGCACGCCGAAGCGCTGCTCGATGCGCTCGAACGTGCCGGCGTATTGCTTGAGCTTGCGCGCGCCCACCCGCATGCGGTCGGGCGAGATCATGCGCGCGGAAAACTGCTCGAACGTCTGGCGGAACACGCCCTGGTGCCGGTCGCGCGCGATCACGTTCGGATCGAGCGTGATGCCGTCAAGCGCCGCCAGTCCGCGCGCGCCGACGCCGACCGACGCCGCCTCGCGCTTGAAGCCGTCGAGCCACGCCTCGAAGCTGCCGCCGCACTGCATCGCCCGCGCCGGGAAGGCGGCGAGGAGTATGGTGGCAATGATGAACGTCCTAAGGCCGAGCATGGTCATGGTGCGATTCAATGGCCCGCATTGTGAGCACAACGTGGCAGCTGAAGGGCCGCGCCACAAGTACACCGTCATCCTGAGGAGACCGCTCGCGCAAGCGAGCGGTCGTCTCGAAGGATGGAAGCACGCGCCGAGCTTGTGGCCATCCTTCGAGACGCGAGCGCGAGGAAGTCGCGCTCGCTCCTCAGGATGACGTTTTTATTTGCTGCGCGACCGGCGGCGCATTACGCGGCTTCGCCGCTAATGCGCCCTACGGCTCATCCGCCCGCGATCGTCACGCCGCCGTCGGCGACGATCACCTGGCCGGTGATGTAGCTCGCCGCCGGCGTCGCCAAAAACGCAGCCGTGCCGCCGATCTCCTCCGGCGTGCCGAGCCGGCGCAGCGGCGTGCGCGCGTTGCGCGCCGCGACCGCCGTCTCGTTCTCCCACAGCGCGCGCGCGAAGTCGGTCTTGATCAGCCCGGGCGCCACGCAGTTGACGCGAATGTTCTTCGGCCCCCACTCGACCGCGAGGCTGCGGGCGAGCGAAAAGTCCGCCGCCTTCGAGATGCCGTAGGCGCCCAGCATTTCGCTGCCGCGCATCCCGCCGATCGAGGAAATAATGATCAGCGCGCCGCCGCCCCGCGCCGCCATGATCGGGCACGCGAGGTTGGCGAACCAGATCGCCGCCTTGACGTTCGCCCCCATGATCTTGTCGAACGCCTCGTCGGTGAGCGTGGCGAGCGGCCCGAACACCGGGTTGACGGCGGCGTTGCACACCATGATGTCGATGCCGCCGAAGTGTTTGTTGGTGGCGTCGATCAGCGCCTCGACCTCCTCGCGCCGGGACACGTTGCAGGTGATGACGGCCGCCTCGCCGCCGTTGGCGCGGATGCCGGCCGCCACCTGTTCGCACGGCTCTTGCTTGCGGCTCGACACCACCACCTTGGCGCCCAGCGCGGCGAGGCACTCGGCGATGGCGCGGCCGATGCCCTTGCTCGACCCGGTCACCACCGCGACCTTGCCGCCGAGATCGAATGGATGGGGCATGTTGCTCCTCCCGTTGCGGTTACGGCTTACGGCATTGTCGCCGCGGGCGGCAAGACGTGGCACGACGGCCCCGCACGTCACCTCTCCCCGCTTGCGGGGAGAGGTCGGATCGCGTTAGCGATCCGGGTGAGGGGGACTTTCCAAATGCCGTGCGCGTTGTAAGAGCCCCTCACCGTAGCCGACGCTTCGCGTCGGCGTTCTTAGTATTGAAAAACGGCGGCCGCAGGCCGCCTACGCCCTCTCCCCGCTCCGCGGGGAGAGGGAGAAGAGGAGCCTCACGTGACCAGCGGCCTGCGCAAAGGTTTGACCAGCTACGGCGATCCCGGCTTCTCGCTGTTCCTGCGCAAGGCCTTCATCAAGGCCAAGGGTTATTCCGACGACGCGCTCGACCGGCCGATCGTCGGCATCACCGACACCTACAGCGACTTCAACCCGTGCCACGGCAACGTCCCGCAGCTCATCGAGGCGGTCAAACGCGGCGTCATGCTGGCCGGCGGGCTGCCGATGGAATTTCCCACCATCTCGATCCACGAGTCGTTCGCTTTTCCGACCAGCATGTTCCTGCGCAACCTCATGGCCATGGACACCGAGGAGATGATCCGCGCCCAGCCGATGGACGCAGTCGTGCTCATCGGCGGCTGCGACAAGACCCTGCCGGCGCAGGTGATGGCGGCGGCGAGCGTCGACCTGCCGGCGATCGTGCTGCCCACCGGCCCGATGGTGGTCGGCCACTACAAGGGCGAGGTGCTCGGCGCCTGCACCGACTGCCGCCGCCTGTGGGGCAGCTACCGCGCCGGCGCGCTCGCGGCCGACGAGATCGACGTGATCAGCGGGCGCCTGGCGCCCTCGGTCGGCACCTGCATGGTGATGGGCACGGCGAGCACCATGGCGTGCGTGATCGAGGCGCTCGGCCTTTCGCTCCCCGGCAGCGCCGCCATCCCGGCGACCCACGCCGAGCGCATCCGCTGCGCCGAGGCGACCGGCGAGCGCGCGGTGAAGCTGACCAAGCAAGGCCCGCGCCCGAGCGAGGTGATCACGCCCGCCGCGCTGCGCAACGCCATGACGGTGCTCCAGGCGATCGGCGGCTCGACCAACGGCATCGTGCATTTGGCGGCGATCGCCGGCCGCGTCGGTCACCCGATCGATCTCGACGCGTTCGATCGGCTGTCGCGTCAGGTGCCGGTGCTGATCGACCTCAAGCCGTCCGGCGACCATTACATGGAGCATTTCCATCACGCCGGCGGCGTGCCGCGGCTGATGGCCGAGATCAAGGATTTGCTCGACCTCGAGACGCCGACCGTCGCCGGCACGCTTGCCGATTCGATCGCGGCCGCCGAAGAGGTGCCGGGGCAGACCGTGATCCGCCCGCGCGCGGCGCCGCTCAAACAGGAAGGCGCCATGTGCGTGCTGCGCGGCAACCTCGCCCCGCGCGGCGCGGTGATCAAACAATCCGCCGCCACGCCGAAGTTGATGCAGCACACCGGCCGCGCCGTGGTGTTCGATTCGGTCGAGGACATGACCGCCCAAATCGACGACCCGGCCCTCGACGTTGCGCCCGACGACGTGCTGGTGCTGCGTAACGCCGGCCCCAAGGGCGCGCCCGGCATGCCCGAGGCCGGCTATCTGCCGATCCCCAGGAAGCTCGCGCAAGCCGGCGTCAAGGACATGGTGCGCATTTCCGACGCGCGCATGAGCGGCACGGCGTTCGGCACCATCGTGCTGCACGTCACGCCGGAGTCCGCGGCCGGCGGCCCGCTCGGCCTCGTGCGCACCGGCGACCGCATCCGCCTCGACGTGCCGGCGCGCAAGCTCGAGCTTTTGGTCGACGACGATGAATTGAAGCGCCGCGCGCAATCCGCGCCCCCGCCGCCCGTGCATCCCGGCGCCGAGCGCGGTTACGCGCGCCTGTTCCAGGAGGCCGTGCTCCAGGCCGATGAAGGCTGCGACTTCGATTTCATGCTGCCACGCCCCCTCCCCATCCCTCCCCCGCAAGCGGGGGAGGGAGGAGCCTGAGGCTCGGCCCGTCGCAACGTCGCTGTCGAGGCACTGGCGAGCAACCGGCACGGCCTGTTCCCTCCCCCGCTTGCGGGGGAGGGTCAGGGAGGGGGCACTGGTTGTCTAATAAACTTTCGTCCCGGACTCCTTGACCACCCGCGCCCACTTCGGCACCTCGGCCGCGACCAGCGCGGCGAGCTGCGCGGGCGTGCCGCCCTTGGGCTGCGATGAAAGTTTGAGGATCGCCTCGCGCACGGCGTCGCTCGCGAGCGCCGCGTTGATCGCGCCGTTGAGCTTGCCGACGATCGCGTCCGGCGTGCCGCGCGGCGCGAACACGCCGGTCCAGAAATACGACACCACGTCGAAGCCGTCCTCGCGCATGGTCGGAATCTCGGGGAGCTGCGGCACGCGCGCCTCGCTCATCACGCCAAGCGGCTTGAGCTGGCCGGAGCGGATGAACGGCGTGACGATCGAGACCGTGGTGATGAGCAGATCGACCTGGCCGCCGAGCGTGTCGGTGAGCGCGGGCGCGCCGCCCTTGTAGGGCACGAACACGACGTTGGCGCCGGTCGCGAGCTTGAACAGGTCGAGCGAGACCTGCGCGAGCGTACCGGTCGCGGCCGCGCAGTTGAGCTTGCCCGGATTGGCTTTCGCATAGGCGACCAGCTCGGCGACCGTGCCGAGCTTGAGGTGCGGCGCGCCGAGCAGCGCGGTCGGCTCGCTCGACACGGTCGCGACCGGCGCGAAGCTCGTGAGCGGATCGAAGCCCGGATCCTGGTAGAGCGCGGGCGCGACCGCCTGCGTGCTCACGCTGCCGAACAACAAGGTGTAGCCGTCGGGCGTGGCGCGGGCGACGTCGCGCACGCCCAGCATGCCGCCGGCGCCGCCGGTGCGGTTCTCGACGATCACGCTCTCGCCGAGGCTGGCCGTGAGCGCCTGCGCCAGCGGGCGCGCGATCACGTCGTGCGGCCCGCCCGCCGGAAACGGGATGACGAGCGAAATGCGCCGGCTGGGATAATCCTCCGCGCGCGCGGAGCCGGCGCCGGCGGCGAGCGCGGCGAGCGACGCGAGCACGCTGCGGCGATGGGGGTGGCGTTTGTTCATTGCGCGCAAGCCTCTCGGTTCCCCTCCCTCCATTCGCGCAGCGAATGGCGGGGAGGGGTAAGGGGTGGGGGCACTTGCTTTTCTGTTTGCTTGGCCGTCGCCTGCGGCGCAAGACCCCCCACCCCTGACCCCTCCCCACCGCTCGCTGTGCTCGCGGGGGGAGGGGGACCCCACGGCCCTACCGTTTCTTGAAATCCAACCCTGCGTGCTGCTTGGGCGGGTGCGCGGCGAGCGCCTCCTCGACCGGCTCAGTGCCCCAGCCCGGGCGGTCGGGCACGACGAGATGCCCGTCCTTGATGTCGGGCACGTGGGTGAACAGCTCCGCGTCCCACGCCAGGCGGTCGATGTCGATCTCCATGATGCGCAGGTTGGGCACGGCGGCGGCGAAATGCGCGTTCATCATGGTGCACAGGTGGCCGTAGAAATTATGCGGCGCCACGTTGACTTCGTGCGCCTCGGCGAGCGCCGCGATCTTCATCGACTGCCACACCCCGTTCCACACGGTGTCGATGATCGCCACGTCCATCGCCTGCGCGCGGAAGAACGGCAGGAACTCGCGAATGCCGAACAGCGTCTCGCACGATGAGATCGGGTGCGGCGACTTGCGCCGGATGTAGCCGAGCGCCTCTGCGTTATACGTGTCGATCTCGATCCAGAACATGTCGAAATGCGCGATTGCGCGCAGGATTTTCACATAGCCTTCGGTCTTGGCGTTGAAATTCAGGTCGAGCAGCAGATCGACCTCCGGCCCGGCGCCGTCGTCGAGCGCTTCGAGATGCATGCGCAAATTCCGCAGCACCTTCTTGTCGATGTTGAGCTCCGGATAGAACGGCCGCCCGAAGCCCGGGCGCCAGCCCTGCGGCTCGCCATTCTCATAAATAAAAATATTCGTCTTGAGCGCGCCGAAGCCTTTCTCGCGCACCTCGCGGCCGATCGCCTTGACGCCGTCGAGGTCGGTGATCGCCGGCTTGTACCAGTCGGGATGGTTGATGCGCCACGTCGCGCAATGCGACCAGTAGAGGCGGATGCGGTCGCGCATTTTGCCGCCCAGGAGGTCGTAGCACGGCACCCCGAGATGCTTGGCCTTGGCGTCGAGCAGCGCGTTCTCGATCGCCCCCATCGCCTCGGCCACCACGCCGCCCGCCGCCGGCCGCGTCACGCAGTAAAGCTCGGCGTAGAGGCGCTCGTGCGCGTTGACCTCCTGGCCGACGACGCGCTCGGCGAGCTGCTCGATCGCCGACGTGACGCCGGGCGAGCCGAAGCCCTCGTCATACTCGCTCCAGCCGACGACGCCGTCGTCGGTCGTGAGCTTGACGAAGCTGTAGTTGCGCCAGCCCGCGTCGCAATGCAGCGTCTCGATCCCCGTGACTTTCATGTGATGTTTGCTCCGCGCGTGGTCTCCCTCTCCCCGCTTGCGGGGAGAGGGTGGGGTGAGGGGGACGCTTCGCTGGCCTGAGCGTTTGGAGAGTCCCCCCTCACCCGCCCGCCTTCGCTGCGCTTCGGCGGGCGACCTCTCCCCGCAAGCGGGGAGAGGTGAACACCGCGCCTCTCCGCGGAGATTACCCTAAAGATGCCCGTGCTTGGGACAAGCCCAGGCAGAGGGTCTTGCGATGTCGCGTGCACATCGGCAGTGTGCGGCCAACGTGCGATCCGTCGTCGAGCGTAGTCCGCGGCGGATCGCCAGAAATTGCGTTCGGGGAGGTTCTACCCATGCCCAGCAACCGCAAGCGCCTGGTCGTGCCCACCAGCATGGGGGCGGGCGGGTTCGAGGTGCTCAAGTCCCGCGACGACGTCGAGGTGGTGCCGTTCGCGGGAACGATTTCCTCGCCGGACTTCAACGCGCTGCTCTCAGCCGACGGCGAGGTCAACGGCGCCATCCTCGGGCTCACCCGCTTCGGCGCCACCGAGGCGAAGAACGCCAAGGGCCTGCAGGTGGTCTCGCGCATCGGCGTCGGCTACGACACCGTCGACGTACCCGCGCTCACCAAGGTCAAGGTGCCGCTGATGATCGCCGGCACGGCGAACTCGCCGTCGGTCGCCGAGCAGGCGATGCACTTCATGTTCGCGCTCGCCAAGCGCGGCGCCGAGCTCAACGCCATGGTCAAGGCGAACCGCTGGGTCGATCGGTTCAAGAGCCTGCCGATCGATCTCATCAACAAGACGCTGTTGATCGTCGGCTTCGGCCGCATCGGCACGCGCGTGGCCAAGCGCTGCCTCGCCATGGAAATGACCGTGCTGGTGTACGACCCGTACGTGAAGTCCGAGGCGATCCGCGCCGCCGGCTGCGAGCCGGTCGCGAACCTCGACGCCGCGCTGCCGCGCGCCGACTTCGTCACCATCCACTGTCCCAAGACCGACGAGACCGTCGGCATGTTCGACGCCGCGCGCTTGAAGCGCATGAAGCCGACCGCGTATCTCATCAACACCGCGCGCGGCGGCATCGTCGACGAGAAGGATCTGCACGCCGCGCTCACGAGCGGCGTGATCGTGGCCGCCGGGCTCGACGTGCTCGACCGCGAGCCGCCCGATCCCGACAATCCGCTGCTCAAGCTCGACAACGTGATCACTGCGCCGCACATGGCCGGCGTCACGCGCGAATCGATCGACCGCATGGCGGTGCAGGCGGTCAACAACGTGCTCAGCGTGTTCGACGGCGCCCCCATCGTCGAGAACGTCATCAACCCGGAGGTGCTTTAACCTCTCCCCGCTTGCGGGGAGAGGTCGCCGCCGCGCAGCGGCGGCGGGTGAGGGGGACCCTCCAAACGCTCAGGCCAACTGAGAGTCCCCCTCACCCCGACCCTCTCCCCGCAAGCGGGGAGAGGGGGCGCACGCTGCACCGCCGTACAAACAATCGCACGATCAGGAGTCTCCCATGCGACCCAACAATCTGCGCCAGATCTTCGCCGGCGGCGGCACCGCGCTCAACGGCTGGCTGGCGATCGCCAACACCTATTCGGCCGAGTTGATGGCGCATCAGGGCTTCGACAGCGTCACCATCGACCTGCAGCACGGCCCGGTCGACTTCGGCGCCGCGGTCGGCATGCTCACCGCCATCTCGACCACGCCGGCGGTGCCGATGGTGCGGGTGCCGCACAACGAGCCGATCCTCACCTTGAAGCTGCTCGACGCCGGCGCCTACGGGGTGATCTGCCCGATGATCAATTCGCGCGCCGAGGCCGAGGCGCTCGTCACCTGGTGCCGCTATCCGCCGCGCGGCGGGCGCAGCATGGGGCCGAACCGCGCCGTGCTTTACGGCGGCGCCGATTATTGGGCGCACGCCAACCAGGAGGTGCTGCTGTTCGCCATGATCGAGACGCGCGCGGCGGTTGCCAACCTCGCCGACATCGTCTCGGTCGACGGCATCGACGGCGTCTACGTCGGCCCCTCCGACCTCGGCATGAGCATGGGCAAGACGCCGCCCACCCTCGACCCGCAGGACGAGGAGATGCTCAAGACCATCAAACAAATCTGCGAGGTCACGCGCAAGCACGGCAAGATCGCCGGCGTGCACACCGACGGCGCCAAGACCGCGGTGCGCCGCTTCGGCGAGGGCTATCACTTCTGCACCTTGCTCAACGACGCGCGGCTGATGGCCAACGCCGCCGCCGCCGCCATCCGCGAAGCGCGCGGCCAGGTGCCCCAGGTCGGCGCAAAGACTTATTGAATCGGACGACAGAGGACGGACGACAGAGTACGGATAAAGCGCGGAGAGCGCCGCAGGGATCCGTCGTCCGTCGTCTGTCCTCCGGTTATCTGCCCTCCATTAACTTCAGATAGCCCCTGTTGTGCGTGGGGCTGATCACCACCTCGTTGATGCACACGTGCGGCGGCTGGCGCGCCACGAAGGCGATCAGCTCGCCCATGTCCTCCGACTGGAGCATGCGCGCGATGTCCTCCGGCTTCTCCGGCGGCGAGCGGTGGGCGAGGATCGGCGTTGCCACCTCGCCCGGACACAGCACGCTCGAGCGGATGCCGTTGCGGCCTTCCTCGAGGTTGAGCGAGTGGCTCATGGCGACGACGCCGTGCTTCGCCGCCATGTAGGCGGGCCCCGACACCGGGCCGATGAAGCGCCCGGCCCACGACGCCGTGTGGATCATCACGCCGCCGGTCAGGCGCATGAGCGGCAGCGCCGCCTGCGCCACCAGGAACGCGCCGGTGAGGTTGGCGCCGATTATTTTTTGGATGCTCTCCGGCTGAAGATTTCGCCACCGGCGTTCCGCTACGTTGAGCCCGGCGTTGTTGACGAGCACGTCGAGCCGCCCGAACGCGGCTTTGATCGCGTCGGCCGCGCGCCGTACCGCCGCGGCGTCGGCCACGTCGGCGGGCTCAACTAAAGCCTTGCCGCCGTCCGCCGCGATGCGCTTCGCCACCGCCTCGAGCGGCTCGCGCCGCCGCCCGGTGAGCACCACGGTCATGCCGTCGCGCGCGAGCGCGACCGCCCCCGCCTCGCCGATGCCGGTCCCCGCGCCCGTCACCCAGGCGATGCGTCCGTCGAGGTTTGTCACGTGATGCTCCTTGGTTGAAACGGCACGGGCCAGGGTTCCCCTCCCCCCATTCGCGCAGCGAATGGTGGGGAGGGGTCAGGGGTGGGGGGCGTTTGCGGGCAAGATACGCCGGCTGACGCAACAATAAGAAGGCCCCCCACCCGGCGCCGCTTCGCGGCGCCACCCTCCCCACCGCTCGCTTTGCTCGCGGGGGGAGGGATGGAGCCAGCCGATCGTCCGCGGAACACCTCGTTGTTCGTGCTAGTCTCGGCTGATGCGAGTCCTCACATCCCTTTTCGTCTGCATTCTCCTCCTCACCCTGCCCGCCAGCGCCGAGCCGTGGCCCACCCATGCGGTGCGCGTGATCGTGCCGTTCCCGGCGGGCGGGCCGGCCGACACGCTCGGGCGCGTGCTCGCCGACAAGCTCGCCGCCCGCTGGGGCCGGCCGGTGGTGATTGAGAACCGCGGCGGCGCCGGCGGCAACCTCGGCGCCGAGCAGGCCGCGCGCGCCGCGCCCGACGGCTACACGCTTCTCATCAACCCCTCGAACCACGTCATCAACGCGAGCCTCTACGCCAAGCTCCCCTACGATCCGCTCGCCGACTTCACGCCGCTCGCCGAGGTCGCCTCCTACATGCTGGTGCTGGTCGTGCATCCGTCGCTTCCGGTGCACTCGCTCGCAGAATTTGTTGCTTACGCCAAGGCGCAGCCCAACGGCCTCGCCATCGCCAACGCCTCGACCGGCTCGCCCACGCATCTGACCGCCGCGCTGTTCGCGCAGGCGGCGGGGCTCAACCTCGTGCACGTGTCCTATCGCGGCGCCGCGCCCGCGACGACCGACGTGCTGGCCGGCCAGGTGCCGGCGATGTTCGACAATCCGATCAACGCGCTGCCGCACGTCAAGGCCGGGAGCCTGCGCGCGCTCGCGGTCACCGGCCGCGCGCGGCTCGCGCTGCTGCCCGACGTGCTGACCGTCGCCGAGCAGGGCTATCCCGGGTTCGAATCCGGCACCTGGTACGGTCTGTTCGCGCCCGCCCGCCTGCCGCGCGACGTCGCCGAGAAGATCGGCGCCGACGCGATCGCCGCGCTGCATGAGACCGAGGTGCAACAAAAACTCGCCGCCCAGGGCTTCGACGTGATCGCCGGCGATGCCGGCACTTTCGCCGCCCACCTGCGCAGCGAGCTCGTCAAATGGGCCGCCGTGGTGAAGGCCGCGGGCCTGAAGCCGGAGTAGGGTGGGTTAGCGTGCGCAGCGCGCGTAACCCACCGGCGGCCCCTCCGAACAAACAAACGGTGGGTTACGCAGACCCGCTGCGCGGGTCCGCTAAACCCACCCTACGCATCCTTCCAAATTTCCTCCGCCACCTCGACGATCATCGCGAGCTTCGCCCATTGCTCGTCCTCGGCGAGCGTGTTGCCCTCCTCGGTCGAGGCGAAGCCGCATTGCGGCGACAGACACAGCCGGTCGAGGTCGGTGAATGCCGCCGCCTCTTCGATACGCCGCTTGATCGCGTCGCGGGTTTCGAGCGCGCCGGTCTTGGTGGTGATAAGCCCGAGCACCGCCTTGCGGCCCTTGGGCAGCAGGCGCAGCGGCTCGAAGCCGCCGGCGCGCGCGCTGTCGTATTCCATGAAATAGCCGTCGACCTTGACGCGGTCGAACAAAACTTCGGCGACCGGCGCGTAGCCGCCCGCGCCCATGAAGGTCGACCGATAGTTGCCGCGGCACATATGCATGGTCACCGTCATGTCGGACGGGACGTCGGCGAACGCCGCGTTGATGAGGTCGGCGTAGAGTTCGGCGAGCTTCACCGGATCGTCGCCCTGCGCCTGCTGCTTTGCGCGATAGGGCTCGTCGCACAGCATGACCATGAACACGTCGTCGAGCTGCAGGTAGCGGCAGCCGGCGTCGGCGAAGGCGCGCAGCGCCTTGCGGTAGGCGGCGCCGAGGTCGGCGAAGAAGTCGTCGAGGCGCGGATAGGCCTCTTCGCTGATCGGGCCGCGGCCGAGGCGGCCGTACATCGCCGAGGGCGCCGGCAGCGTCATCTTCGCGGTTTGTTTGGTGTGCGCCGCCAGGAACTTGAAATGCGCGAGCATGGGATGGCCGGCAAAATCGAGCTTGCCGACGACGCGCACGCCCTCGGCCCGGGTGGTGACGCCCGCGAACGTGATGCCCTGCTCCATGGCGTAACGTTCGGTGCCGGCGAGCCCCCACAGGAAATCGAGGTGCCACCACGAGCGGCGGAACTCGCCGTCGGTGACCGACTTGAGGCCGACCGCCTCCTGCCGGGCGATGATCCTGGCGATCTCGCGGTCCTCGACCGCGGCGAGCGCGGCCGCGTCGATCTCGCCGCGGGCGCGCCGCGCGCGCGCCTCCTTGAGCGCCGTCGGGCGCAGCAGGCTGCCGACGTGATCGGCGCGAAACGGCGGACGGATGGTCACGGCGGTCATGGGTTAGCTCCGGTTGTCTTGCGCAGGCGGCGCAACGCGCTCCACCTCTCCCCGCTTGCGGGGAGAGGTGGAGCAAGCGGCGCGCTCTCGGCCTACCCCTTCCGAAAATGCTTCCCCTGCCCGACGAGGCCGTGCTGCGGCAGGTGCACGCGGCGCGAAGCGTCGGCGACCGCGTGGCCGATGCGCCAGGCGCGCTTGCCGTGGCCCGCGGCGATCGCGACCGCGCGATCGGCGTCGGCGTCATCCACCACCGCGCAAAAGCCCACCCCCATGTTGAACACCGCGAACATATTTGAATCGTCGACCTCGCCCAGCCGTTGGATCAAAGAGAAAATCGGCGGCGCCGGCGGCAGCGTGTCGAGCACGTAGCCGACCGGCGCCCGCACGCGCGTCAGATTCAGAAACCCGTCGCTGGTGATATGCGCCAGCGCCTTCACCGGCATCGCCGCGAGCAGATCGAGCGCCTCCTTCACGTAGATGTGGGTCGGGCGCATCAGCTCTTCGCCGAGGCTCGCGTCGAGGTCGCCGTAGCGATGCGACAGCGCGGCCTGCTGCTCCTTGAGGAACACGCGGCGCACCAGGGAGAAGCCGTTGCTGTGCACGCCGTTGCTGGCGATGCCGATCACCGCGTCGCCGGCACGCACCTGCGCGCCGACCACGATGCGGTCGAGCGCCACGTGGCCGATCGCCGTGCCGGCGAGGTCGAAGCCGTGCACGATGTCGGGAAGCTGCGCGGTTTCGCCGCCCGAGATCGAGACGCCGGCGCGCCGCGCGCCTTCGGCGAGCCCGACCGAGATCGCGTCGAGCATCGCCGCGTCGGCCTTGTCGACCGCGATGTAATCGACCAGCGACACCGGCGTCGCGCCCACGCACACCACGTCGTTGACGTTCATGGCGACGCAGTCGATGCCGACCGTGTCGTATTTGCCGAGCATCGAGGCGATCATGGTCTTCGAGCCGACGCCGTCGGTCGAGATCGCGATGCCGTGGCCGTGGACGTCGACCACGTTGGCGAAATAGCCGATCGGCAGCTTGACCGCGCCGGGCGCGCCCGCCGCCGGCCAGGTCGCGGCGATCCGGCGCGTCAGCCGCGCCAGGCCCTCGTCGGCCGCGTCGGTGTCGACGCCGGCGTCGCGGTAATCGTCGCGCGTTACGGCCACTGTTGCTGCCTTCGCCATGCTTCGCTCTGCCCGGTTATAGGCCGTCGTGGCCGGGCTTGTCCCCGGCCATTGTCATTGCGAGAAGCCCGCAGGGGCGACGAAGCAATCCAGGACAGCACAGGTTGTCCTGGATTGCTTCGCTTCGCTCGCAATGACGTCACATACCGGCACCGATTCGCGCGGCGCATTCAAACTGCGGTTTCGAGGTTATCAACATGCGGCGCCGCGCACTCCACCTCTCCCCGCTTGCGGGGAGAGAGCCTGCCCCGGACTTGATCCGGGGTCGGCGCCGAAGGCGCCGGGTGAGGGGCTGATGGGGTAACGCGATGGCAACCATACGCCGACGGCGATATGATGCGTCGGCCGCATTCGCCGGAGGAGCAACGTGCAGTCCGACATTGCCGAAAAGCGCGACGCCCTTGCCGACCTCTGCCGCCGCTACGGCGTCGAGCGGCTGGAGGTGTTCGGGTCGGCCGCACGCGGCACCGGCTTTGACCGCAATCGCAGCGACGCCGATTTCCTCGTCACCTTCAAGCCGTCCACGCGCAACGACCTTGCCGCCTTCGCCGATTTGAAGGATGCGCTGGAGCGGCTGCTCGGGCGGCCGGTCGACCTCGTCGAGCGCGAAGCGGTCGAAGCGAGCCGCAATTTCATCCGGCGCCGCGCGATCCTGACAGAAGCCGAAACCGTATATGGCTGAATTGCCGGCACGCGATGCGGCGCTGCTACTCGATATGCTGCTCGCGGCACGTGATGCCCGAAACTTTGTCGAAGGTCTCGATAAATCTGCTTTTCTAGCGAGCAGGCTGCATCAGAACGCGGTCATTCGATCGTTGGAGATCATCGGCGAAGCGGCGGGCAAAGTTTCGGCGGTTACGGTAACTGCTCATCCCGAAATCCTGTGGCGCGACATTACCGGCATGCGGCACCGGCTGATTCACGGATATGGCGACGTACGGCTTGATATCGTTTGGACGGTGCTGCAGGAGCATATCGATACGCTGATAACCAATTTGGAACGGCTTATTCCCGGCGAGCAATCGTAGCCGGGCGGAAACCGCCGAATCCGTAGGGTGGGCTAAGGTCGCCGGCGCGCCGCGCGCCTTCGGCAAGCCCGACCGAGATCGCGTCGAGCATGGCGGCGTCGGCCTTGTCGACGGCGATGTAATCGACCAGCGACACCGGCGTCGCGCCCACGCACACCACGTCGTTGACGTTCATGGCGACGCAGTCGATGCCGACGGTGTCGTATTTGCCGAGCATCGAGGCGATCATGGTCTTCGAGCCGACCCCGTCGGTCGAGATCGCGATGCACGTCGACCACGTTGGCGAAATAGCCGATCGGCAGCTTGACCGCGCCGAGCGCGCCCGCCGCCGGCCAGGTCGCGGCGATGCGGCGGGTCAGGCGCGCCAGACCCTCGTCGGCCGCGTCGGTGTCGACGCCGGCGTCGCGGTAATCGTCGCGCGTCGCGGCCACGTGTGCTGCCTTCGCCATGCTTCGCTCGCCGGGTTATAGGCGCGGCCGGGCTTGTCCCGGCCAACCCCGTCTTTCCACGGGCACCGATTCGGCTGCGGAATTCAAACAGCCGCTGCTGGGTTATCAACACGCCGGCCCAAAAGGTTCTCTTGCGCGCTCAAGGCGCGGCGGCGGCACATTGAAGTGGATGAGGCCCGCGGCAAACCCGCAGACCACCAACCTTCCCTGAGGGTCGTTCGATCCGCCGTCGTTATTTTCCGGCGTGGTTCACCGCCGTCAAATCAGGGGCACTTTCCGCCCAATTTGAAATGCGGCGTTCCCCCCATCGCGGCAGCGACTTGGTTGCAGGCCGCGTTTGTGACGCCGTCCTGGCAGACCTGAAAACCGCCGCCGAAGGTAATCGTGCAGGATCCGGTTGATGCCCCCGCGCCGGCCATCGCGGCCTTAAAGTTGGATGCAACGGCGCGCCGGTGTTTTGCATCGATCGTCGCTTTCGAACGTTTTGCCATCGTGAGAACTCCCTCGTGCTCGCACCACGATCTTTACACGACGACTAATGTGATACAACCGTAATGGCGCCGGAATTCAACGCATTGGTCAAGGCCGTTCCCGTTTGGAAGGCGGTGAGGGCACCTTGAACGTCCGCGCTGCCGGGCGGCCCGATGGTGATGTTGAGACTGTGCGTCTGGGTTTTCTGGAATGAAGCCAGCGATTGGCTGCCGGCACCGGGGCCCTTGAAATTGACCAAGGTCCAGCTGGGAGAGGCGGAGACGCCGGTAATAATGACAAACTGCGCTTGGTGCGTCAGAACGTCGATGGGAGGATCGACGATCACCGACAGGTCTGTGGCTGTCCTTTCCAGGGCTTCGCGCATCTTCCGGCCGGTCTCGCCGAGGATGGCGGCATCCCTGATCGTCCGCTGGATGTCTCTAACGGTCTTGGTGACGAACTGCACGTTTTGAACGGTCGGCTGTGTCAGATCGTGCCAAGGCGGCGGTGATGTGGTTTTGTCGGTCTTGGAGCTGTCCGACGAGCCGTCACCCGACCCGCCGCTGCCCGCAGTACCGCTACCCGACGCACCGGGCTGGCCGGATGCGGCCGGTGAACCGGCTGGTCGGGATGGACCCGAGGAACCGAGCTGACCGTGGGCCCCTTGCGGCACACTCGATCCCCGTTCGGCCGGCGGGGTCTTCTGCGGCGTCGGTCCTGCATAAAAGCTAAACAGATCACAGGCGACGACTTCCAGGTCCATCGCGATCGCGGCACGCCCGGTTTCGTAGCCGGGAACACGCTCGCACTCGGGCATCTGCGGCCTCTTCCCCCTTACCTTGGGCAGCCCTGCCGGCACCGAGCTGCCTATATCGCTCGCCAGCTTCGCTGCGCCGGCACTCCCGAGCCCGCCTGAGGACTTCGGGGCTTTGTGGTACCCGATCTGCAGAAGTCCGCTGTCCGCCGGGTAAAGTGATTGTGAGATCCAGTCCTTCAGTCCGAGCTCGCTTCGTAGCTCGGTGTATTGCGGCAGGTTACAATTGTAGCGGCCTCTGTCGAAGTCCTCGGCCAATTCGTTCATCGACACCGTGAAGGTTATGTTTTCTGTGCGCGTGGCCGTCTCGCTCAAATTCGCGCCCAATCCCAGGTTGAACGATTGTCCGAAGTTCGTGACCTTGTTCGGAATGGAAACGACATTCAAAGGCTGCGTCAACGTAACGCCCGGGTTCAGCTGGCCTTGATCGGCGACAATGAGATTGAGGCTGACCTGCGCGGTCCAGGTACGCAGCCACTCGTAGCCGTAGGGCGTGTTGAGCCGATCGGCCAACGCATCGTAGAGATCGCATTTGACCCGGGTCACGACTTGGCTGATTTGCGGCCCGGTGGCGACCGGATCGGGCAACGGGATGCGGGCGCAGCCGGCTAGGATCGCCCCAGCCGTCGCCATCCCGATCAGTTTCGCTGCTGCTGTGAATGACCGGCCGGTGCTCTGGTTGGCCCGGCCGGAACCGCCGCTACGCGCACGCTTGCACCACATGACTAAAGCCCCCAACTCAACAAACCACGCACACGGGCTGTCGCACTTGGCCCATCCCAACGTGCCTCAATACGGCATTAACGTTAATGTTTGGTGAAGTCGGCAACGAAGACAGGTTTTGGTTGAGCAACCTTGGCGGCAATGACCTCGAATTTGTCCGTGGGCGGCGGCGCGCCTCTCCCCGCTTGCGGGGAGAGTGTCGACCTAAACCGCTGTGAGTCGTACGCGAGCGATCGTAGGGTGGGCTAAGGCCGCCGGAGCGCGCAGCGCGCAGGCGGGCGTGCCCACCATCGCGCCGAGAGTTCGCCACCTCACGGGGAATTGCGGCTCTCGCCGGCTTAAATTATATACCTACATAGTCGATAATTTCGGAGTCCTGCTCGTGAACCTGCAATTCTCCCTCAAGGAAGCTGCCGCGATTGCCGACGTTCCCGAGCCGTTCGTCCGCAAGGCGGTCGACCAAAGGACGGTTCGTCCGCGCAAGATCGCATCCGGACGTGCGGTGCGCCATCGCTTCGGCGTCGACGACATGCTGCTCCTGAAAGTCATTTCCAGGTTTCCATTCGACCTGCCGAGGCGGGACAAGGATGCCTTGCGGTCGCTCGTCAAAGGCAAGCGGATGCAGGCCGGCAAGTGGCGCCGGGCCAAGGGGGACTTTGTGGCGCGCTCCGGCGATCTGGTCGTCGTCGTGGAGTGCAAGGACGTGCGCAGCACGCTTGCCCGGGATCTTGCCACCTACCGGCGCGGCGTGAAGCGGATCGTGAGCGACCCGGAGATCATGGCCGGCGAGCCGGTGTTTGCGGGGACGCGCGTTACGCTCGCGCACGTCGCGGGCCTCTTTGGCAAAGGCGTTCCGCGTGATGAGATCGCCGAGGATTATCCGGCGCTGAGCCAAGCCGACCTGGATTTCGCGACAATCCATTCCAAGATGAAGCGCAATCCCGGGCGGCCGCGCAAACCGCTGCGTTTCGTCCGCAGGCCGATGCCGCCCGAAAGGAGCAATGCGCGGTCCAAACGACCGTGAAGCTGCTGATCGACGAGGATCTTTCGCCTACGCTGACCGCACGGTGCGCGCAGAAGGGATTCTACGCGGTCGCGGTGGCGCACGTTGGGCTGTCCGGCTGGCGCGATAGCGAGGTCTGGCGGTACGCGTTGGAGAACGACCTCGTCGTCGTTACTGCCGACACACGGCACTTCATAAACTTGCTCAACATCGAACTCCATCCCGGACTGATCACATTGTGGGAAGGCGATTTGTCGCGCGATGAGCAGTGGAATCGGCTAGACTTGGCATTGGATCACATTTCAGAAAATGACGATCCGGCCGGATACATGATCAACCGGGTCGTGGACGTGATGTCTGCGGAAGAAATTCGCGTGCGGGAAATCCCACCGGGAGGGGCGCGAGAATCGTAGGGTGGCTCCCGGGACGAAGTGCCCGGGGGCCGCCGGAGCGCGCAGCGCGCAGGCGGGGGTGCCCACCAACCAGAGGTCAGATGTCAGATGTCAGGAACTTCGTGAAATCTGTCCTCTGACATCTGTCCTCTGACATATGACATCTGACCCGCTGCCGCGACGCAGCCTTCACTGCGTCGCGCGCTGCTCCAGCAGTTTCCATAGCAAACGCCGCTGCCGCCGTGCGCTGATCCACGCGAAAACCGCGATGATGAGCGACAGGACGGACACGCCCGCGGCGATCACCACCACCCAATACGTCCACCCGAGCACCTGGGTCACGAGGCCGACGCGCGTGCCGTCGTCGTTGACGAACTGCTCCATCAGCCCGGAAATGTCGACATGATAATCAGCCAGCGCCCGGTTTAGCGATTCCAGTATCGTCGACACCTTCTTGACGTCGTTCGGAAGCCCCGCGACTTGTTCGGCGATTTGTTTGCGCGCGTCGCCGGCGGCCTGCACCACGTCGTCATTTGCCTTGGCGATTGCGCGCGTTGCGTCGTTGCGCTTGCCTTCGGCTTCGGCCTCATATTGCGCCAGCTTGTTGTTGGCGACGGTCCGCGCGGTTTCGATTGAGGAGAGAGCCTTCTTCCTCTCATCCTCGACGTCGGTGCCGCGCGAGTTGATCGTGCGCACCGCCATGTCGCGAGCGGAATCGACTGCTCCGACTGCTTTGGTTGCCTCCCCGCCGATGCTGCTGACGGCTGACTTCCGCGCCTCCTCGATCTCCGGGGCCGGCGCGTTGATCTTCGCCAGTGCGTCCTGCTTCGCCTTGCCGAGATCGCCGGATATCGCGGTGAACTGCCCGCTCAGCTTGTCCGTCAAGCCCTTCCAATCGCCGGAGAGCTGCGTCGCTTGCTGCTCCAGCTCCTTGCGCTGTTGCGCCACGGCCGTCTGCAACTGATCGCGCAGCTGATCGCGCATTCCGTTTACGGTGTCTGTCTGCGCCTGATCCAGCTTGCGCTTGGTGTCCTGCACTTGCAGCTGTGAGTCCGCTACCGCCTTGTCGATGATTTGTGCGACTCTCGGATCCTGCGTCTTCACGGCGTTACGGATGAGATCGTCGAGATGAGACGTCCTGTCGTCGATTTGCTTTTGGAACGCGTCCACCTTTTGCTGAATGTTTATCCTGCCCTCTTCGGCGGTCTTCTGGACGCCGCTGAACTGGAGCCACCCGGCCACTGTTCCGCCGAACAGCGCCATAAACAGCACCGCGAATGCGAAACACACATACTTGAACGTCCAGTGGCGGAAATATCCATCCGTCACCGCGATTTCGACCGCGCGCCGCAAATCGTCGGAGATGGCATCCTTAACACTCAAGCGTGCGGTGTTGTCCGCTGCCTCCAGCAGGTCCAACATCCGCTGCCGCTGCCTGTCGCCGTCCGCCGAGCTCCGTATTTTCTTCGTTCGGACCGCCTCGGCCTGCTTGTGAAGGTAGCTGCCGCTCGGAGCCGCCATTTGGACGGCATCGGCCGCCTGGTTGACCCAAAGCATCCACTCGGATGCGTTTTCGCTTTCGTCCGCCCCGCCGGTTCGCGCGGGCGCTTCCGGGGCTCGGTCGATCAATTCTTGCAGGTGAGTGCGAATGATATGAACTTCGTCTCGCGTCGGCATAATGATCTCCTGTCGGGCAGCAATAACAACTAAGGCGTTTGTTGCTTCAGACTGCAATAGTAACCAACTTTTGCCGCGCAACGAAAGGTGGCCGGGAGGTAGCGTAATCCGCCGCGCCGGCCGAAGTCTTCGTACGGGATGCGATCAACAAACCGCGCCCGAAGGATTCCCCCAACCTATGTGCTAATGCACCCTCTCCCCGCCCCTGCTCCGCGGCGGCGCCGGCTTGCGCGCCGCAGCCTTCTTCGGCGCCGCCCCCATGCGCTCCCGCAGCCACGCGATCGCGCCCGGCGTGTTGCGCCAGCCGGCGGTGCGGAGCGCCGCATAATCGACGGCCTCGTCCTCATCGCCGGGGCTCACGTACGGCGGCAGCGACCGCGGCAGCCGCTTGGAGCATGATCCCGAAAAAGCCTGCCCGCACTTAATGCGGGGGTGGGTACCGGTTTTCGGAAAAGATCATGCTCCAGCAAAAAGTTAAAGCGCGATGAGGATTCGAAAGAAAAGTCATCGCGCTTTAATGGCCGATGAGATAGGCCGCGACGTGACCGTTCGCCTTCACGGCCCGGTCGAGCGCCGCGCGGCTTTTTCGCGCCGTCACCGCCGCTTAAAACCACGTCCGCAGGACGTGCCCCGGATGCGCCGCAGCACGTAGCGCAGCGCAGTGGTGCGGCGCTGATCCGGGGGCCGCCAGGGCCTTTGTCGACGACCATCCCGCGTCGCCGTCGTCGCGGTAGGCCTTGAACAGCGCGGCGAGATCGTCGTCGCGGCCGGCTTCGACGAACCAGGTGGACAGCACATAGCGGACGCCGAGGTTGTCGCCCGGGCACAGGCGGAGCATGTCGCGCAGGTGATCGATCGCTTCCGCGCGCGCGCCGCGCTCCCACAGCCATGCCCCGGATGCGCCGCAGCACGGAGCGAAGCGAAGTGATGCGGTGCTGATCCGGGGGCCGACGCGAGGCCATAGCCGCGTCCGTCAGGACGCGCCCCGGATGCGGCGCAGCCACGGCGAAGGCGTGCCCCGGACGCAGCGCGTAGCGAAGCGGCGCGGTGCTGATCCGGAGGCTATCTGAAGCGGAACGGTGCGCCGCTGATCCGGGGGCCCTCGTCGAACGCCGCGCCGAGCGCCGCCTTCCCGGCCTCGACGCCGCGGCGCCACAGGTCGAGCCCCGTGTCCCATCGCGTCGCGTGCTGGGCGAGGATGACATAGGCGTCGGCACAGCCGGCTGATCCGTAGCGCTTCCTTCGCCAGCTCCATCTTCCGGCGCGGATCGTCGGCATCCCACGCGTCGTAGATGAGCTGCTGCGCCTCGTAGAGCGCGAGATCATCAGCGCGAATGAATGGAAGCGCAAGCTGCACGAAGGAAGCGCTTTTTTCACGAAAATCAACGCTCAGCCGAAGATTTTCGTGCTCGGTTCGCAAGATGATTTGAGCGCATGACGATTCGGGGTCCGATTGCTGCCCGCTGACTGAACGGGCTGGCTATCGGCTCGTCCGTTTTTAAAATCAAGGAGTTATCGCGTGACTTAGAATTCGGCTAGCGGCCGCACGATATCGCTTGACACCCTATAATCTTAATATTATATTCCCTCCAATCTACGGAGTTTCACCCATGCCCGAAGTCGAGCCCCACCCCTCCCCCCGCGCCGCCCGCAATGCGGCGGTGCTCGCCGCCGAGGCCCAATTCCGCGCCCGCGCGGCCGACATCGTAAGTATCGTGCTGCGCCGCGCCCACGGCGGCGATCCCGTGTGCCTCAAGCTCTGCCTCGAGCGCGCGCTCCCGGCCGGGCGCGTTCCGCCGGCGGTCGAGATCGCGCCCGACTACGACCCGGAGAACCTCAAGCGCGTGTTCGGCGCCGTCGCCGCGGCGCTCGATCAAGGCCGCATCAACCTCCGCCAGGCCTCGCGCCTGCTCGATGCGCTGGGCGCGCCGGTGCGCGCGCGGCCCGGCGTCGCGCAGGTGCGCAAGTTCGCCGACATCGAGGCCGACATCGCCCAGTGCCTCGCCGCGCTCGGCCTCGACGACTTCCTCACCGTCGCCCCGCGCGGGCCCGGCGGGATTCTCGAACATGGCGCATGCTCTTTTCCGAAAACCGGTACCCACTTTTCGGGAGCATGCGCTGACCAAACAAACCAGGAGGAGACGCCATGACGTTCAAGCCCGGAGAAAGCGGCAATCCGGCCGGCCGCGCGCTCGGCAGCCGCAACAAGAAGACGCTCGCCGTCGAGGCGCAGCTGTTCGAACACGCGCAGGAGCTGGTCGACGACCTCGTCATGCGCGCCAAGCGCGGCGAGCCTGCCGCGATGCGCCTTTGCATGGAGCGCATCCTGCCCACCGGACGCGGGCGGCCGCTGCCGATCGAGCTGCCGCCGGTGCGCAGCGCCGCCGACGCTCAAGGCGCCGCCGACGTGATCATGGACGCGCTCAAGGAAGGCGCGCTCTCCGCGCGCGAGGCGGTCGACCTCATCAACGTGGTCGCCGCGCTCACCCGGCTCACCGGCGCGCTCGAGTTCATCAAGAGGGTCGCGCGCATGGAGGTGGCGAAGGCCGCGCAAACGCTCGGCATGGAGCATTTCTTCGCCGGCCCGCCGCGCCCCAACGACTACGCCCGGCGCGTGGCGGAGATGAACGATCCCGAGCGGGCGGAGGAGGACGACGACGATGACGATGAGTCTCCGTACCGCCCGACCCAGGATCCGCTCTACCGCCGCGGCGAGCCGCGTTCGGACGTGGCCACGGCGGCGCAGGACCTTGCCGATGCCTCGCCGCCCGACGACGGCTTGCAGATCGTTGCTGATTCCGAGGATGGAGGCCGCCGAGCGGAGGCGGGGTGACGGCCGTGCCGCAACGACCCTCCCCCTTGTGGGCCCCTTGTGGGGAGGGTCGGCCGCGAAGCGGCCGGGGTGGGGGTCGTGCCGTGTTTGTTTGAACGACCCCCACCCCGCCCGCCTCGCTGTGCTCGGCGGTCGACCCTCCCCACAAGGGGGGAGGGTAAGCGCGCAAGCGGCGCCAGGCGTGCGCAAACCGAGCAACCGCATTCCGCGCTTGCACGGGCGGACAGGGAGGGGGCGCTTGCAGATCGTTGCTGATTCAGCGGGTAGAGGCACGAGCGGCGCAGCGCGAGCCCCCTCTCCCCGCTTGCGGGGAGAGGGTCGGGGTGAGGGGGACTATCAGCAAGCTCAGCGCGCGCAGAAAGGCCCCTCACCCGCCGCGCTGCGCGCGGCGACCTCTCCCCGCAAGCGGGGAGAGGTAAGTCACGCGATCTTCACGTATTCGAAATCGCCGGGCTTGTTGTCGATGCCGACCTTGGGGGGCGCGATCCAGCCGGCGAACCTGGCGGGCTCGTACTGCGGCGCCATCAGGCCCTCGATGAACGCGCGGTCGTCCTCGGCGGGCAGGAACTCATCGCGCCGGCGCTGCCATTCGGCGTCGGAGAGAATGTTTCCTTCGGCGTCGGCATGGATCTCGGCAAACTCGCCGATGTGACGATGGAACGCCACATGCGGCAGCTTGATCTTGAACGGCACGGCGAACCGGTCGATCACCGCGTTCCAGCGTGCCACGCCGACGTTGCAGTCGGCCACGTAATCGTCGCGCAGGCGCATGTTGAGGCCGGAGAGCGCCGGCACGTCCTCGTTGACGATCTTGTGGTCCTTGAGCCGCAGCACCGGATAGGTGCCGCGCTCGAGCACATGGTCGTCGTCGATGCGCTCCTCGCGGTAGCGGCCCTTCAAGCCCGCGTGGAAGGCGTTCGCCGCATTGGTCGATATCTCGTTGCCGAACAGGTCGAGCGTGAGCGAGAAGTGCAAGTTCGCCTTCTTCTGCAACGTCGGCAGGTCGATCACGCCGAGTTTTCGCACGCGCGCGATGTCATTCGCGTCATCGACGCCGGCCTCCTGCATCGCCTGGCAGGTGCGCTCGACGATGCGGCCGACCCCGGTCTCGCCCACGAACATGTGGTGCGCCTCTTCGGTCAGCATGAAGCGGCAGGTGCGCGAGAGCGGATCGAAGCCCGACCGGGCGAGTGCCTCCAACTGCATCTTGCCGTCACGGTCGGTGAAATAAGTGAACATGAAGAACGAGAGCCAGTCGGGCGTCTTTTCATTGAACGCACCCAACATGCGCGGCGTGTCGGGATCGCCGGAGCGGCGCTGCAGCAGCTCCTCGGCCTCCGCGCGGCCGTCGGCGCCGAAATATTTCTGCAGCAGATAGACCATCGCCCACAGGTGCCGGCCTTCCTCGACGTTGACCTGGAACAGATTGCGCATGTCGTAGAGCGAGGGCGCGGTCTTGCCGAGATAGCGCTGCTGCTCCACCGAGGCGGGCTCGGTGTCGCCCTGGATCACGATCAGCCGGCGCAGCATGGCGCGGTATTCGCCCGGCACCTCCTGCCAGGCGGGCTCGCCCTTGTGCGCGCCGAAGCCGATCTTGCGCCCGGGCACCGCGGGCGCGAGCAGGATGCCCCATTTGTATTCCGGCATGCGCACGTAATCGAACTTGGCCCAGCCCTTGGGGTCGACGCTCACCGCCGTGCGCAGATAGACGAGCTTCTCCTGGAAGCCCTCCGGCCCCATGTCGTTCCACCAGTCGAGATAGCCCGGATGCCAGCGCTCGAGCGCGTGCTTGACGCGGGTGTCGTGGGCAAGCTCGACGTTGTTGGGTATGAGCCCGGCGTAATCGACGTTGCCGATGTCGTTCATGTGGCACCTGTCTCTTTGTTTCTATTCCGTGGCCGCGCCGCTGCGCCCCCTCTCCCCGCTTGCGGGGAGAGGGTCGGGGTGAGGGGGACTCTCCTCAGAGCCGAGCCCGTGGAAAGTCCCCCTCACCCGGCGCCTTCGGCGCCGACCTCTCCCCGCAAGCGGGGAGAGGTAAGAACCTCACACTCTGTCCCGATCGAACGTCGGCTTCACGCCCGAGCCGTAGACCTTGAGCGCGCCCTGCGGGCCGACCGAGTTGGGCCGCTGGAAGATCCAGTTCTGCCAGGCCGAGAGCCGGCCGAAGATTTTCGTCTCCATGGTCTCCGGCCCGGCGAAGCGCAGGTTCGCCTCCATGGCGGTGAGCGCGTCGGGCGAGAAGCTGGTGCGCTCCTCGATCATCACCCGGAGCGCGTCGTCCCAGTCGAAATTCTCGATCGCGACGGTGACGAGGCCGAGCGCGTCCGCCTCGGCGGCGTCGAGCGGCGTGCCGATCTTTCCTTTAGCGCGCTCCACCGCCTCCGGCTCACCCAGAAAGCGCGTGGCGAGCCGCGTGAGCCCATTGCCCATGGGGTAGCGGCCGAAGTTGGCGCGGCCGAGCACGAGCGCGGCGGGCGGCCGGTTGTCGCCCTCGCGCGTCCCGATCAGCATCACCTGCCGGTCGGCCGCGAACGCCAGCTCGGCGAGGGTGCCGGCAAAGCAGGTGCCGGGCTCGATCACCGCGACCAGGCTCTTGGCGGTCACGTCGAGGCGCTTGAGCACGCGCTTCAAGTAGAGGCTGATCTCGCGCATGAGCCAGTCGGCCGCGTGCGCGTCCAGAAAATCGTCGTAGGCGATCACGTTTTGCGCGTCGCCCTCGGTGCGCAGCAGCAGCAGGCCGATCGCCGGCTCGTTGAAGCGCAGGTGCAAAATCGCGTCTTCCAGCTCGCGCGCCGTGGCGAGCGGCCAGAAGCGCGCGCCTTGCGCGTGCGCGGCGTCGAGCGAGGCGGGCGGCGGCTTTGGCGGGCCGTGCACCGTCACGGTCGCGAGCGAGCGCGCGCGATCGAAATCGATGCGCAGATTCGGGTACATGATCGTGTCCGCTTCGACGATCCTTTCGAGCGGCGCGAGCGCGACGCCGGCGGCGCCGTTCGCCGGCCGGTCGGATTGCGCGGCAAGCGCCCGGGCGCGCGCCTTGACGCCCTCCTCCCATTTCGACTTCGCCACCACTTCGTCGACCAGGCGCCACTCGACCGCCTTGCGGCCGCGCACGCCCTCCTCGGTGGCGCAGAACACGTCGGCGAGGTCGCGCCGCACCTTGCGCTTGTCGGTGACGCGGGTGAGCCCGCCGGTGCCGGGCAGCACCGCGAGCAGCGGCGTCTCCGGCAAAGCGACCGAGGAGCGCCGGTCGTCGACCAGCATGATGTGGTCGGCCGCGAGCGCCAGCTCGTAGCCGCCGCCCGCCGCGGTGCCGTTGACCGCGCACAGGTATATTTGTTTGGAATTGGCGCAGGCGTCCTCGATGGCGAGCCGCGTCTCGTTGGTGAACTTGCAGAAGTTGACCTTGTGGCCGTGGCTCGCCTTGCCGAGCATGCGGATGTTGGCGCCGGCGCAGAACACGTTGTCCTTGCCCGACTTGATGACCACCGCGCGCACCTGCGGGTGCTCGAAGCGCAGCCGCTGCACCGCGTCGTTGAGTTCGATGTCGACCGCGAGGTCGTAGGAATTGAGCTTGAGCTCGTAGTCGGCGGAGAGCCCGCCGTCGGCCTTCACGTCCATGATCAGGTAGGCGACCTCGCCGTCGCGCTCGATGCGCCAGTGGCGGTAGCGGCCGGGCTCGGTCTGGAACTCGATGGGGGGCGTCGCGGTCATCGGCAGCTCTCCGGACCTCATGCAATATTATGCATCGGGAGGCAGGCTCCGACAAGGGATATATGCACTAAAGTGCACATGGGCAGTGGCACCGCGCGCGCCGCTGCGCCCCCTCTCCCCGCTTGCGGGGAGAGGGTCGGGGTGAGGGGGACTCTCCGCACGGCACAGCGCGTGGGAAGTCCCCCTCACCCGGCGCCTTCGGCGCCGACCTCTCCCCGCAAGCGGGGAGAGGTGGGAGCGCGCCGCTCGCGCCGCGCGCTACTTCGCCGCAGCATCTTCTTCTCTCAGCTTGAACCGCTGGATCTTGCCGGTGGCGGTCTTCGGCAGCTCGCTGCGCACGTCGATCCAGCGCGGATATTTCCACGGCCCCGCGCGCGCCTTGACGTGCTCTTTCAACGCATCAAACAAACCGGCGTCCGCCTGATGCCCGGTCTTGAGCACCACGAACGCCTTGGGCTTGAGCAACCCCTCCTCGTCGGCGCGCGCGATCACCGCCGCTTCGAGCACCGCGTCGTGCGAGACGAGCGCCGCCTCCACCTCGAACGGCGACACCCAGATGCCCGACACCTTGAACATGTCGTCGGTGCGCCCGCAGCACTGGTAGTAGCCGTCGGCGTCGCGGATGTATTTGTCGCCGGTCCAGGTCCATTCGCCGACGAACGTGCGCTGGGTCTTGGCGCGCTGGTTCCAGTAACCCTCGGCGGCGGACGGCCCGCGGATGATCAGTTCGCCGACCTCGCCTGCCGGCAGTTCGCGCCCGTCCTCGCCGACGATGCGCGCCTCGTAGCCCGGCACCGGCTTGCCGGTGGTGCCGTAGCGAATGTCGCCCGGCCGATTGCTCAAAAATATATGCAGCATCTCGGTCGAGCCGATGCCGTCGAGGATGTCGAGGCCGACGACCTCCTTCCAGCGCTGGCCGATGTGCTCGGGCAGCGCTTCGCCGGCGGAGATGCACAGGCGCAGGCGGTCGGAGCCCGCGCCCTGGCCGAGGTCTTTGTGCGTCAGCAGGGCGCCATAGAGCGTGGGCACGCCGAAGAAGATGGTCGGCCGGTGATGCCGCATGATGCCGAACACCGCGTCGGGCGTCGGCCGGTCGGGCAGCAGCACCGCGCTCGCGCCGACGGCCATCGGGAACGTCATGGCGTTGCCGAGTCCGTAGGCGAAGAACAGCTTGGCGGCGGAATAGACCACGTCGTCTGTTTGGAAGCCGAGCACGCCGTCGGCATAAAGCTGCGCGGTCGCCATCAGGCTCGCATGCACGTGCTTGGCGCCCTTGGGCGCGCCGGTCGAGCCGGAGGAATAGAGCCAGAACGCGACCTCGTCGGAAATCGTCTCGGCGGTGAATACCTCGGGCGTGCCCTGCGCGAGTACGTCGGCGAAGGAATGCGTTTCCAGCGCGCCGAGCCGGCCCGGATAGGGCGCGGGCACGATGGCGAGCCGCAGGCGCGTGAGCCGGCCGACGATCGGCGCGACCGCCTTGACGAGCGCGGGCGACACCACGATCGCCTCGGCGCGGCTGTCTTCCAGCATGTAGGCGTATTGCTCGGGCGCGAGCAGCGTGTTGAGCGGGATCGGCACGATGCCGGCGCGGATCGCGCCCCAGAACGCGATCGGGAAATCGACGGTGTCGAGCATCAGCAGCGCGACGCGGCTCTCCTGCGCCAGGCCGAGCGCTTGGAGCCCGCGCGCGAAGCGGCAGGTGTCGGCCTGCAGCGCGCCGTAGGTGAGCGTGCGCTCCGGATCGGTGAAGGCGACTTTCTCGCCGAGCCCGCGCGCGACGTTCTGGTCGACGAACTCCGCCGCCGCGTTATACGCCCGCCGGGCGGTGAAATCCTCGCTCATGGTGTTGCCTCTCCGCTCCCTCTCCCCGCGCTCAGGCCTGTTCCCTCCCCCGCAAGCGGGGGAGGGAGGCGCATGCGGCGCGGGCCGATGTCACTTCACGCTCATATGCATTATAATACATCGCGAGAGGTTTGCATGGCGAAACGGCGCAGGCCCGCGAAAACCGGCGAACTCGACGCCTTCCTCAAGCGGCTGGGCGAGCGGGTGCGCACGATGCGCAGCCGGCGCGGCATGTCGCGCAAGGTGCTGGCGCGCCATTCCAAGGTGTCGGAGCGCTACCTCGCCCAGCTCGAGGCGGGCGCCGGCAACTGCTCGATCGTGCTGTTGCGCCGCATCGCCCACGCGATGAGCGTGCCGGTCGCGGAGCTGATCGACGAGCGCCCGGACCGGCCGGTCGAGAACCTGCTGCTCGGCCAGCTCATCGACCGCCTGGCGCCGGCCGAGCTCAGCCGCGCGCGCGAACTCCTGCTCGCGCAATTCGGCGGGCCGTCGAGCGCCACGCGCAACGGACGCATCGCGCTCATCGGCCTGCGCGGCAGCGGCAAGTCGACCCTCGGCCGCCGGCTCGCCGCCGACCTCAAGGTGCCGTTCATCGAGCTCGACCGCGAGATCGAGCGCAAGAGCGGCATGGCGCTCGCCGAAATGTTCGAAATGTTCGGCCAGGAAACCTTCCGGCGGCTCGAACGCGCGGCGCTCGAATCCGCGCTCGCCGAGAACGAGCGCTTCGTGCTCGCGACCGGCGGCAGCCTCGTCACCGAGCCGGGCACGTTCGAATTGCTGCTCGCCTCGTGCCGCACGGTGTGGGTGCGCGCCAAGCCGACCGAGCACATGGCGCGGGTGATCGCGCAAGGGGACCTGCGCCCGATGGCGGAGAACGCGCGCGCCATGGACGACCTCAACGCGATCCTTGCCAGCCGCGAGCCGCTCTACGCCAAGGCCGACCTCGTGCTCGACACCGCCGGCAAGACCGCCGCGCAAAGCGCCCGCGACCTGCTCAACTTGCTAAGCCAAGGCGCACAGCCTCTCAGTTCCCCTCCCCCCGCGCGCAGCGCGGTGGCGAGGGGTTAGGGCCGGGGGGCGCTTGCGTGCAGCAAACAATGATCGAGCAACAAAAATCGCCCCCTCCCCAGCCCTCCCCCGCAAGCGGGGGAGGGAGGCGCATGTGGCGTGGCTCGTCGCAACTTTCGCGGTCGGGGCACACGCGAGCAACAAACTCGGCCTGTTCCCTCCCCCGCTTGCGGGGGAGGGTTAGGGAGGGGGCCGTCGCGCTGGCGCTCGTCCTCATCGCGGCAGCCGCGGCGAGCGCACAGGACGACGCGCGCGTCAAACAACTCACCGCCGCCTATCGCGCGTCCGGCCAGGAGCTGTTCGCCCGTTTCTCACAATCGCCCGGCAACATCGCGTTCTCGCCCTACTCGATCGGCGCCGCCATGGCGATGGCGCTCGCCGGCGCGCGCGGCGACACCGAGGCCGAGATGCTGCGCGTCCTCAAGCACCCGCTCGCGCGGCCGGAGATCGACGCCGCCAACGGCGCCCTGATGAAGCTGCTGAACGGCTACGACCACAGCGCGGCGCCGCCCGAATGTCTCGGCGGCATGCGCTGGACCGGGAAGACCTGCGAATCGCGACCGGCCGCCGACGGCAGCTGCCCAGGCTTTGCCAAGCGCAAGGGCAACGTTTGCGCGGCGGAGCCGTTTGCACATGCCCCTTCCGCCAAGCTCGCGCTCGCCAACGCGCTGATGCTGGTGCGCGAGGAGAGACTCGCGCCGGACTACATTGCCGTGGTGCGGGATAAATACGCGGGCGAAGTATTCGCGCACGCGAGCCTCGCCGACATCAACACGTGGGTCGGCCGCAAGACCGAGGGCAAGATCCCGCAAATACTCGATCACCTCGACCCGAAGACGGTCGCGGTCCTGCTCAACGCGGTTTATTTCAAGGCGCATTGGCAGCAAAAGTTTCCCAAAGAGCTCACCAAGGACGCGCCGTTCAACCTCACCGCGTCGCAGCGCGCCAACGTGCCGACGATGCATACCCTGGCGCACTTCGCGCTCGCGGCGCGCGCCGGCTATCGGGCCATCCTCCTGCCCTATGACGTGCCCGCGCTCGGCATGATCGTCGTCGTTCCCGACGCGATCGACGGGCTCGCCGAGATCGAACGGCGCCTCGACGGCGCCGAGTTTTCCGCCCTGTCGACGGCGCTCGCCGCGCCGGAGAACCGAACGTACGCCGACCTCGCGCTGCCGCGCTTCAAGATCACCTTCGCGGCCGACGTGAAGGCCGCCTTCGAGCAAGCCGGGCTGCACGAACCGTTCGGCGACCACGCCGATTTCAGCGGCATGACCGGCCGCCCCGCGGCGGAACGCCCGATGAAGATCGACTTCATCCTGCACCGCGCCGTCATCGACGTGACGGAGGAGGGCACCGAGGCCGCCGCCGCAACCGCCGTCGGCATCGCCCCGGCAAGTCTGCCGCCACCCCCCGTGCCGTTTCCCGTCGACCGTCCGTTCCTGTTCTACCTCGTCGACAACGCGAGCGGCGCCGTATTGTTTGCCGGCCGCATCATGGATCCGCGGGAGGGAAAATGAGAGTGAATGCAGTGAAAGCACCCCCTCCCCAGCCCTCCCCCGCAAGCGGGGGAGGGAGGCGCATGTGGCGTGGCTCGTCGCAACTTCGAAGGTGGAGCACGCCTGCGCAACCGGCACGGTCTGTGCCCTCCCCCGCTTGCGGGGGAGGGTTAGGGAGGGGGCCGCTTGCGGCCGTTTGTAATATGATGACCTACTTCACTGGAGCCTGACTCATGCCCACCATCGCCCACAGCCTCGATGAAGCGCTCGCGCCCATCGCCGACGGCGCCTCGGTGCTCATCCCGCGCGAGGGCGCCGGCGTCGCCATGGCGGCGACCTGCGCGCTCATCCGCCGCGGCGTTAAGCACCTCACCCTGATCGCGACGCCGACCGCGAGCCTGCAGGCCGATCTCCTGATCGGCGCCGGCTGCGTCGAGGCGGTCGAGGCCGCCGCCGTGAGCCTCGGCGAGTTCGGCCCGGCGCCGCGCTTTACCGCCGCCATCACCGCGCGCGCCATCGCCATGCGCGACTCCACTTGCCCGGCGATCCACGCGGGCCTGCAGGCGGCCGAGAAGGGCGTGCCCTTCATGCCGCTGCGCGGCTTGATCGGCTCCGACGTGCTCGCGCACCGGCCCGACTGGCGCGTGATCGACAACCCGTTCGGCAATCACGATCCGATCGTGCTGCTGCCCGCGCTCAAGCCCGACGTCGCGCTGTTCCACGCCCCGCTCGCCGACCGCGACGGCAACGTGTGGATCGGCCAGCAGCGCGACCTCGCGCTGATGGCGCATGCCGCCGCCAAGACCGTCGTCACGGTCGAGAAGCTGCACGAAACGAATTTGTTCGAGGATCCGCTGCTCGCCGCCGGCGCGCTCGGCGGCTTTTATCTGGAAGCGGTGGCGGTGGCGCCGCGCGGCGCCTGGCCGCTGCCGCTGCCCGACCATTACGGCGCCGACGAGGCGCATCTTTCCGAATACGCGCGGCTTGCCGCGAGCGCGGAAGGCTTCGCCCGCTATCTCGATCGATACGTGCATGAGCGGCGCGCCGCCTGACGCCTTCCGCCCCGAGGAGCTGCTGGCGAACGTGATCGCCGGGCTCATCGGCGACGCGCGCCACGTCGCGGTCGGCAACGCATCGCCGATCCCGGCGCTCGCCGCGATGGTGTGCCGCGCGCGCGGCAATGGGCGGCCGTACGTGTCGGTGCTCGGCAGCCGCGCCGACAATTTCTTCTCCGATGGCGGGCGCGAACTGTTCGATTGCGCCGGCCAGGGCCGGGTCGACGTGTTCTTCCTCTCGGGCGGCCAGATCGACGGGCAGGCGAACATCAACCTGGTGAGCGTCGGCGATTATGAGAAACCGGCGGCGCGCTTCCCCGGCTCGTTCGGCTCGGCCTATTTGTATTTCGTCGTGCCGCGGGTGATCCTGTTCCGGCTCGAGCACACGCGCCGCACGCTGGTCGAGAAGGTCGACTTCGTCAGCGCGCCGGGCACGAGCCCGCCGAACGTCTACCGTCCGGGCGGGCCGATCGCGCTCGTCACCAACCGCTGTTTGTTTGCTTTCGACCGTTTGCGCGCGCGCTTCGCGCTGGCAAGCGTGCACCCCGGCCACACGGTCGAGGAAATCCTCGCCAACACCGGCTTCGCCTTCGACCTGCCGGCCGACGTGCCGACGACGCCCGCGCCCACGCCCGAGACCCTGCGGCTGATGCGCGAGACCGTCGCACCTGCGCTTGCTCCCACCTACCCGAAATTCGCCGCGACCGTCTTCGGCATCGCGCGCGATGCTGCGGGGGTCGCTGCATCATGACGCGCAACAAACACAACCGTCATCCTGAGGAGCTCGGCGCGCAGCGCCGAGCGTCTCGAAGGATGGAAGCACGCACCGATCCTGCTGCCATCCTTCGTGACGGCCGCGCGCAAAGAGCGCGCGGCCTCCTCAGGATGACGGCGGAGTTTGTTAGATGACCAACCTGCGCATCGATCCCGATCGCCTGTGGGGCGAGCTCATGGAGACGGCGGCGATCGGCGCCACCGCCAAGGGCGGCATCTGCCGGCTCACCCTCACCGAGCTCGACCGGCAGGTGCGCGACTGGTTCAAGGCGCGCGCCGAGGCGCTCGGCTGCACGGTCGCGGTCGACGACATGGGGGTGATGTTCGCGCAGCGCGCGGGCCAGCGCGACCTGCCGCCGATCGCCATGGGCAGCCACCTCGACACCCAGCCGACCGGCGGCAAGTTCGACGGCGTGCTCGGCGTCTTGGGCGCGCTCCAGGCGCTGCGCACCATGGTGGAGGCGGGCTACGAGACCTACGCGCCGATCGCGGTGGTCAACTGGACCAACGAAGAGGGCTCGCGCTTCACGCCGGCGATGCTCGCCTCGGGCACTTTCGCGCGCGTGTTCGAGCGCGACTGGGCGGCGGCGCGGCGCGACCGCGCCGGCGTCGCCTTCGGCGAGGCGCTCGAGGCAATCGGCTACCGCGGCAGCGAGCCGTGCGGCGCGCGGGCGCTCTCGGCGCTGTTCGAGCTGCACATCGAGCAGGGGCCGATTCTGGAAGCCGAGGGCAAGGAGATCGGCGCCGTCACCGGCGTGCAGGGCATGCGCTGGTACGAACTCACGCTCACCGGCCAGGACGCCCACACCGGCGCGACGCCGATGCGGCTGCGCAAGAACGCGCTGCTCGGCGCCGCGCGCGTCATCGAGGCGGTCGAGCAGATCGCCCAGGCCAACGCGCCGCCCGCGGTCGGCACGGTCGGCTCGATGGAGGTCAAGCCCAACTCGCCCAACGTGGTGCCGGGCGAAGTGTTCTTCACCGTCGA